>JAEEGL013595462.1_pt1 | contig 27117 bp, 32 predicted proteins | sample 9134231 | NCBI WGS metagenome assembly JAEEGL01 (sample SAMN16246548, study PRJNA631951) | gut metagenome | biome: gut microbiome; feature: rumen; material: fiber-attached | host: Bos | place: Iran: Karaj | collected 2018-10 | reverse complement strand
TCAATAAACATAACACCAACGCGGTGCCACCTTGTTTTGTAACATTGTCACCAATGCTACCTTTTCAACTCTCGCTGGATTCGCCATACCATTAAAGAGTCTTTTGCTGTAACGGGCAACCCCGGGAAGTTCTAATAAGCGCAAATACATTGCCACCGTTCTTCTTCCGCCTCCCCATTGTTAGTGGATTATCGGCTTTCATTTTTCATTATAATGATAAAAATTCTGAATTTCAAGTAATCAAGATGATTTATTACAAAAACTCTTTCTCTTGCACATCTTTTGGAACAAATTTCAAAGCTTTTTCTGTTTTTTTTGAAATATAATCTAAATAATCAATTGCCTGATCTAAATTATTCAATGCCAAATCTAATTCTTTTTTAACATCATCTGATACATTATTTATATTTTTAATTATATCTTGAGCAATTGTAATCACATCACTTGTTTCAGTTATTGTTTCATCGATACTGAATTGATTTGTTGTGAAAAAACCAGGCTTTTTAACATATTTCATAAATATTTCCTTTTATATACCTAATTTTATCACGAACAATTATTATCTTCAAATTTTTATACAAATTACTCATATTTTCATATACAATATAACTCATAAAACAAGGAGATTTATATGTCAAAAATTTGCCAAAGTTGCAGTATGCCTATGGATAACGAAAATGTTTATGGAACAAACAAGGACGGTTCAAAAAATACAGATTATTGTATTTATTGTTATAAAAACGGCGAATTCAAAGACAAAGTTTCAATGGAAGAATATATAGAAATGATGATTCCTTTCGCGTCCCAGACCAATATGACACCTGAACAAATGCGTCATCATTGTGAAACAGTATTCCCGACTTTAAAGAGATGGAAAAAATAATTAGTTTTATATCCATTTTTATGATAGAATATACAGCATGAAAAAAATATTAGCAATTTTAAGCATTTTGATTATGCCTATGTCTGCCGTGGCAGATTCTTGTTTATTACCAGAAAACAATCCTTTTATGGGAAAATATCAACAACAGGTTGCTTTCGGTATTGGTCAAGGATTTGATACCGGAATATTATTGCCGCCACCTGTGCGCCCTGTTCCATTTTACATTGCTACATTTCAATATTCACAACCAACAACTTTCTTTCGTGTACCAGCAAGGCGTTCTGTAAACATATCCGGTACACTTGGTTTGGATACAAAATATGGCTGGGATTGGCAAGATTATTCAATTCCAATGATTTATTTTACCGAAGATATCGCGTTATTTAGATATGAACGAATATATGCGGGTATGGGTGCTGGTGCTGGATTACAAGCGAAACAAAACGAACGCATTGGTTCAAAATTGCTTTTTGAATTCAAATTGACTTTTGGTTTTAATTTCAGCGAAAGATGGGCGGCAGAATTGTTCATACAACATTTTTCAAATGCTAATACCGCAGATGAAAACAATTCTTATGCTTTTTATGGCCTTGGCTTTACTTATAATTATTAAAAATTTACCAATTTATCGGTGTTTCACCATTAGCAATTAAATATTCATTTGCGCGTGAAAAATGATGATTTCCAAAAAAACCGCGATACGCAGATAAAGGTGAAGGATGCGCACTTTTCAAAATTAGATTTTGATTACCATCAACAAATTCTGCTTTTTTTTGCGCAAAAGAACCCCATAACATATAAACAACATTTTTGCGATTTTGCGCAACAGTTTTTATCACAGCATCCGTAAACGTTTCCCAGCCTTTACCACTGTGTGAAGTTGCCACATGCGCCAACACGGTTAATGTAGAATTTAATAATAAAACACCCTGCTTTGCCCATTCTGTTAAATCGCCATTTGTAATACTTTTACGTCCCAAATCAGATTCAATTTCTTTATAAATATTTACCAATGATGGTGGTAATTCAACACCAGATTGTACAGAAAAACAAAGCCCATGCGCCTGACCCGGTTCATGATATGGATCTTGACCAATAATTACGACTTTGACTTTTGATAATGGGCACAAATTAAAAGCATTAAAAATATTCTTTGGTTCTGGATAAATTGTTTTTCCAGATAAATATTCATTGCGTACAAATTCGGTAAGTTTTTTAAAATAATCTTTTTCAAATTCACCCGCCAGCGCATCTTTCCAAGATTGTTCAATTTTAACATCCATATTATACCCCCGATATTAAATGATTTTGCAATGATTTCCAAAGAACAACATCAATATATCCAATTGGCAAACCAGTTTCATTCGATAAATGTTCAAACATATCATCACAACATTTTTTTATATCCATATCCAATTTTCCATTATCTATCTTTTGTGCCAAGCCAGGATTTTTGCCGTACAGAACACCAAGCCTTTGAATCCATATATCATATTTAACAACATTTTCACCTAAATTTCGTGCCAAATGATTTGCGGTAATTTTTCCAATATGTGGCAACTTTTGTAAATAGTCCAATTTATCATCTAAACTTTTACATTGATAAAAACCATCACAAAAATTTTGCCGCGATTGCCAAATTTTATAAATAGCATTTATTTTATTTTTATTATTGAATATTTTTAATAAATCATCTGTACTTGGATTTTCTGGCATTTTTTCTATTATGATTTTATGAATTTTTTTGGCTGTTTTCTGGGAAAAACCACCAGCCAAAATTACATAAGCAACAGCAGAAGCAAATTCATCAGGTGATAATTTTTTTGGATTTGATAAGTTTTGTTTAATTTCATCAAAAGATTTATCATCACTATCTAACCCCATTTCACGTAGTTGTGATTCTAAATCAAAAAACCAATTTGAATCAAACATGTTACCGAACCTTATTTTGCCGATTATTTATCATGGAAACATCCGAACTAAAAGCCGGCAATTTTATCAAATCTCCATGTTTCTTTTGAACAAAAACATTGTCAAATCTGTATGTATCTTCTTTGTTGCAAAATAAAAAGTTAAAATTACCGCCAGTAATTAAACACGCCAACATTGATATATTATGATTATCAAAAAAATTTCTATTTCGTTCATACGTATCTATATAACCTTTGATATCTGCCCACGAAAAATTCAAATAATACCCACCAATACGCGGATGAGTATGCCCAAACGCGATAACTTTATTTTCATCTGATTTTGCAGATTTTATAAAATCCACTGCATATTTGTTCATTTCATTTGTAGCAACAGCTTCTAGTCTGCTATTTTCAGAATTATTGTGCACTAGACAATCATCAATTATAACTTGCTGATTTTCTTTATCAAAATACCCAGTTAAAACAAAAGGTATCTCAAAACCATCAGTATTTGTCACATCACCGACCACATCCAATATATTATATACATCTTCACTTATAATCACACAAAAATGATTTGGCATTTTTGGCAAGTATGCATTCTTTACAACACTGTTATCACCTGCCCACACAGATATTCTGTTTTGTGTTTTTAATTTCAAAGTAGCGCTGTTAAACCCAGGTTTATCCATTTTTATTTCCATTTTTAAACTTTGCCATCGCAGCATAAACAACAGAATTATCTGATGATTCATCAGAAGCGATAATTTGTTGTCTTATTTTTTCTCGCGCTTTTTCTAATTTATTTAATTTTGCTATTTTCTCTGGACCTACAGTCGAATAATGTTGATTTGATAATTCCTGACTAAGCCGATAAAACTCTTGCAACAAAACATTGTTGTTATCACATTTTAATTTATCATCAAGATTATCCGACATTTTATCCTTTTGTTACACGTCCAAATTAGCATTTAATGCATTTTCAACGATGAAATCACGACGTGGTTCAACAACATCACCCATCAACATAGAAATAACTTCATCAGCCTGGGATGCATCTGTAACTTTTACTTGGAAAAGCGAACGATGATTTGGATCCATTGTTGTTTCCCACAATTGTTCCGCGTTCATTTCACCCAAACCTTTGTATCTTTGAATTTTTAATCCGTTTTTCGCATATTCAAATGCAGTATTCAACAGATTAAAAGCACCCCAAATCTTTTGTGATTTAGATTTCACACGCAAAACTGTTGGTTTAGAAAATGTTTCGATTAATTCATCACGACCGGACATTCTTTGCCATGCACGAATCTCTGGTGAATTAATTTTTTCACGTGGCAAAACATGTGTTTCTGTTACAGAACGCAAAGTTCTTGTGATTTTGATACCTTCATTATCCGAAGTTATTTTCCAACCACGTTCAAATTCCAATTCTTCGTTATCAAGCATATTTTCAGCAGCAGCAAAATTTTGTGCAGATTCTTCTTCGAAAACTTTGTTCAAAGCCAACGCTTCTATAAAACGCAAAGGCATAATATGATTCAACGATTGCAGATTTGTTTTCATATCATCAACCAATTCCAACAAACGTTTCAAATCAGCACCCGCCAATTGTTGACCATCACTTGTTTCAATCATACCATCTGTTGCCAATTGTTCCAATAAATAGTCATCCATTTCACGTTCGTTTTGGATATAAATTTGCTGTTTACCGCGTGTTACGCCGTATAGCGGTGGTTTAGCAACATAAATATATCCGCGTTCAATCGCTTCTGGCATATGACGATAAAAGAACGTCATCAACAATGTTTGAATATGTTGACCGTCCACATCCGCATCGGTCATGATAATAACTTTGTGATATCTGAATTTTTCAATATCGAAATCATCTTTACCAATACCTGCACCCAAAGTAGTAATCAAAGCACCGATAGTATCAGAACCCAACATTTTATCAAAACGCACGCGTTCAACATTTAAAATCTTTCCACGCAACGGCAATATAGCCTGGGTCTTTCTATCACGACCCTGCTTCGCGGTACCACCAGCAGAATCCCCCTCAACAATAAACAATTCACATTTACTTGGATCTTTTTCAGAACAATTTGCCAATTTTCCAGGCAAACTCCCCAATTCCGGTCCAGTCTTTTTTCGTGATAATTCACGTGCTTTACGTGCCGCTTCACGTGCAGTTGCCGCTTCGACAATTTTATCAATTATCATTTTAGCAATTGCTGGATTTTCTTCTAAATATTCATACAACAAATCGTTCACAGTATTTTCAACCAAAGGTCTAACCTCACTGGACACCAATTTGTCTTTTGTCTGTGAACCGAATTTAGGATCAGGAATTTTAACACTTATAATACTTGTTAAACCTTCACGAAAATCTTCACCTGACAAATTAATTTCTTTTTTCATATTCTGTTCAGCGATGTATTTATTCAACGCACGCGTCAATCCAGCCCTGAATCCCGCTAAATGCGTTCCACCATCACGATTTGGAATATTATTTGTGAAGCAAAGTGAAGTTTCAGTATAAGCAGTTGTCCATTGTAAAACAATTTCGATATAAGAATCATCAATTGTCTTTATCATTTGGATAGGTTCTGCATTTAACAATTCCTTACTTTTATCCAAATAAGTCGCAAAGCCTTTTAATCCGTCCACAGAATGGAATTGACGTTCAACTTTTTCTGGTCCGCGTAAATCTTCCAAGATGATACGAACATTTGCGTTCAAAAATGATTGTTCACGCAACCAAACTTCCAAAGTATCAAAATCAAACTTAGTCCCAGTAAAAGTATTAGGTGATGGTAAAAATGTAACTTCAGTTCCGTGTTCAATACCACTTTCATTTTTAACAACAGTCAAATCATTTGTTGGAACACCATCTGCAAATGACATACGTGCTTCTTTATCGCCACGCCATACGCGTACTTCCAACCAAGTAGACAAAGCATTAACCACAGAAACACCCACACCATGCAAACCACCAGAAACCTTGTACGCACCATTACCTTCGTTATCAAATTTACCACCAGCATGTAATTCGCACATGATTAATTCCAGCGCACTTCTGCCTGTTTCATGGTTAATGTCAAATGGCATACCACGACCATTATCTTTTATTGTAACAGAACCATCTGCATTTAACGAAACAATCACAGTATCAGCATAACCAGCCATTGCTTCGTCAATAGAATTGTTAACAACTTCATAAATCATATGGTGCAAACCGTCCCCACCTTCACCGACGTCACCGATATACATTCCCGGTCTTTTTTTAACCGCTTCAAGACCTTTTAAAACTTTAATTGAATCACCAGTATATTCATTATTTACAGCCATTTAAAAATCCTTTCTTTTTGCTATGGAAAACATAGCATTTTATGTTATAATTATCAAGAGAAAACAACAAAAATTGAACAAAAAAGGCTAAAAAATGAAAACAGTTCGTAACAGACTTATAACCAAAGAAGATGCACAAAAATTTGAATCTGTGGGCAGCGCTGCTGAACCAAAAAATGACTATACTAAAGCAGACTTTTTGACCCCCAGCAAAGTGGCAGAAAAGTTCGGTGTTTCTACGGAAAAAGTAAAGACTTTGATGCAACAAATGGAACGCCATAACAAATCATTTGTGCTAAATGGTCGTATGGCAAGAGTAGTCGTAAATTTAGGCAAAAAAGGCTGTCTTTACCTGCACCCAATGGCTATCGATATCTTTAAGCAACATTTAATCCAACAAAAAGGCTAAAAAATGAAATTCAAATTACTGTATTATGGCGATATTTTAACAAATCCAAAAAAACGGGCACAACATATCGCTGATATCCGCATGCAATTTCACCCCCAATTAAAGAAACTGGTAACGTTGCGCCCTTGGAACAATCTTACTAAATTTATGATACCAGATGCAAAGAAAAGCCCAATTATAACACGTCATATCGGCGGCATAGATTGGAATCCGATTATTACACCAAATTTGAAAATGATTGCAGAATTGGATATTTTATTAATGCACCCGGAAATTGTCGGTGTACCACATTCTGATATAGATAACCGTGTAAAAACCATTCTCGATGGATTGCGTTGTCCACAAAACGAACATGAAATCGGACAAAACACACCACGTGATATCGGACCAATTTATACATTGTTGGACGACGATCATTTGGTAACAAAATTAACAGTAAATACCAGCCATTTGTTATCACCAGATATATTCCCATGTGATGTTCAAAAGACACCTGACGCTGTATTTATGTTGATAGACGTAAATGTCCGAGTAACGGAGGGAACATTAGAAAACCTACCGTTTATGGTATAAAATTAAAAATCCCCAAAATGGGGATTTTTTTTATTGAATAACAAATGTTTGTTTTTTTACATTAATACAGAAGTAATCTGTTCTTGCATTTGGAATGTACCCATAACAACCCAACCAATAATTAAAGATACTACTATGATACCAACACTGTTCAAAACACTTGATATGCTTTCCATTTTACGAACAGATTCTTCTAAATAATCATTTGCTATCTGTTCAAGATTTTTTGAAAAATCGTTCATATCAGAATATATCATTAAATCACCTATGATTTCTTCACTTGGGAAATTCTTGCCCGTCATCGCCAGCGCATTACCTAAATTTTCACCGTTTGAAATATGATGTAATGTTTCTTCTAATATATCTGCCAAATATCGATTTGAATAATCTGCCAATAAACGCATTGCATCTGGTACAGAAACCCCAGCTGCAACCATTGCAGACAATGACATTAACCAACTGACCGATAATTGTAATTTATAGGTATTCCATGGTGGATATTTATCAAATGCTGTACGCAACCGCCCGGTCCACGAAGGTAAAGATGCCCAAATCAATACAAACAACATTACAAATACACCAACCATTACATGCCAATATTTACCCGATAATTCAGACACCCAAACCAAAGAAGCCGCAGCACCACGCCATATAACTTCTGAACCTGCTGCTTCTGCTAATGGTGGCACCAGATAAAGTCCAACCATTACAATTATCGCGATTGTTAACACGAATAGAAACAACGGATACGCTATCGCAGAAATCAACGCACGTTTTATTCTGTTTATTCCATTAACTATGCGTCCTATATTTTCCAAAGATATTAATAAACTCGATACACTACCAGATGTTAATAACAATGTTTCTTCATTTGGAACCCAACCATATGTAGCCTGTGCAAAAGTCATACCACGTTCAAGGTTTTGTTGAATATCACGCATAGCAATAGCAAAAGGTTCATTTGGCTTTTCACCATTATGTGATTCTATCATTTCTATTCGGTGCAATGCATCCATCAATGTAAAATTATTACGCAACAATGATGCCACCTTGCGCGAAACAGCCATGCGCTTTTCTGTATCCGTCTTGAAAACAAATTTTGCATAAAGCAATTCTAATTTATTCATAATTCTAATACACCCATGGTCTGTCTAACATACCAACCCAACGTTCTAATTCATCAACACCAATTATACCACGCAACATTAATTCTGTGGCAGCTTCTTTCAGTGTGCGACCATTCATTTTTTCAAGCCAATATTTCAACGCACTTTCTGTCTCGCCACTTAATGCCAAATTTAAAAATTCACTGTTTGTTATTATTATTTCACCTGCTTTCACTCGACCGATTGTACCTGTTCCATTACAATGTTCACAACCAGGACCACGAACATAAACCTGCTTTAATCCCAATTCACCAAATGCTTCCTTTACACGATTATAAGCAGAATGGTCAATTTTTTCAGATAACTTTTCACGACAATATGGACATAATTTTTTGAACAAACGCATAGACACCAATCCACGTATCATCGTTTCATCTTTTAATTTGAATGATTCTACACCCATATCTAACAAACGCGTCAATGCACCCATTGCAGAATTAGCATGCAATGTTGTCCAAACATTGTGTCCAGAAAGTGCACCTTTGACCGTTAATTGTGCCGCAGCCAATGTTCTTATTTCCCCAACCATCAATGTATCAGGGTCACTTCTTAATGCCGCAGCCAATGCTTCCGTGAATTTTTCTTCCCTTTGTTCTTCATTTGTTGTGTTAACTACAGGTATTTGGTGTGCGCCAAAAATTTTTTGTTCCGCAGGATCTTCCACAGTTATAAGATTTATTTCATATCTTCTTTCTTTTAACATCAATGCCATATTACGAACCAATGTCGTAGATTTACCGGAAGATGTTGGACCAGCAACAATAACCAAACCAGTCGGTGCAGAACGCAATCTCATTAACAAATTACGTTCATATTCATTAAACTCTTGTTCGACTTTGATACCTTCACTTGGGTTATCATAAAGCAAACGCATAACCACATATTGAGAACCAAATGCAATAGGATTAAATTGCATTCTTATACCTAAAATACCAGCCGGTAAATATAAATCTTTTGTTCCACGTAATGGTGTACGACCATCTTTCTGTGCAGTTTGATATTCATTTTGCGCATAACTTGAATTAGAAATATCAGCAGAAGCAAACGCAGCCCTTACAAAAGATTCACCCCATTGCGCATTATATTCTAAAACTGGCTGCATACTGCCATCAATACGAAAATATATTGTTGTTTGATCTGCTACCTCAATATGTATATCAGAAACTTTTTGTGCTGCTGCACGTGCAATTATGTCAACAAAATCTTTCTGCATTTGGTTGTCATAATCTACATGATGATGTGTACCTTCACTGAATCTTTCATTATTAGTTTTGTATATATTAGAAAGCAAACTTAAATCTGAATAGTAGGGCTCTTTGATAATACGATTTTTTTGTTGCAATAAATCAATAAAAGCCAACACGCGTCCGTCATATTTATGTGTACGCGATATAATGATTTCACCACCAGAAAAATACGCAATTAAATTCTGGGTATCTTTTGGCAACGCGAATTCTTCTGCATAAGATGTCAAAAGACGATTATCGTTAGAAAACAAATAATCTAATATCTTTTTACTATCCGCATTTTCCAAACCAGCAGGTACAGATACTTCTTTAATATTTGCAAAATTGTTATCTGTTTTTTGCATATCTCTATTTTCCGATATTTAAGCTTTCTTCTACACCATCTTTTTCAAAAACAATCCCATCATTCAAAGAAATAGATTTTACAACATAACCATCTAACTGTTTACCCACAGCAATTCTTTTGTTTTGCCCAGTAGATATTTCCATAACAGTTGCTTGCAATTGATTATCTACACCAACAACATTTACCAATTTGTATTTTTTATTAACACCTACCGCTTCTTGTGTCTTCTTTACTGGTGTTTGCTTTGAAACTTCTGGTTCATCATCAACATCATTTTCAAGCGCGTATCTTTGTTGTTTTAATTTTTCAGTTTGAATTTCTAATTGTGTCTTTGCTGTTTCTAATTCGTGTTGTTGTTGTTCTGCACGACCAGACAAAGTATCCAATTCCATTTGTATTTTTATTCTTTCCGCATTTAATCTGTCTAAATCTAAATCTAGCTGTGCGCGTTCTTTTTCCAATTGAGCAACAACTTTTTCTTGTTCCAACATAGTTATTTTTTCAAACAAAGAACCAGACATATCATAATCTTCTAATGCCTGAGCAGCCATTTGATCGGCAACAGCTTCTTCACTGTTTTTTACAACGGTATTGGACTCATAACTATAATCATCATAATCGTCATAATCATCGTATTCGATATAATCATCCATGTAATCGTCATTAGCATAAAGGGCAGAAATGTTTAATCCCAATGCTATCATTACTAAAAACATTACAATATTTAATTTTTTCCACATGTTTTCCCACCTTTATTTAGAATAAATTATTATTTCGTAACTCCATATCCTTGTGTTAGCGCGCCATGTCACAGACGGCATATATACCCCATCAAAACTATCAAACGCACGAATAAATTCAGTTGGTATCAATTTAGAGGAAACACCAACTTCTGTAATGTATATATTTTCCGTATTTTCACCATTTGCGACAGTATCTACAACACCACGAACATCGGCATTTATATTTGTTTGTTGGAAAATAGTAGTGACATCACGCATCAATGTTATCTGATCTCTTTTATCAATTGAAGAATATGTCTTTAATTGTGGTAATTTCACACGAACAACAACCTCATTTTCAGACTTTTGTTCAGCCATTGCACCAGGCATGATTTCCCCGCCCATATCATAAAAATCATTTAATGTGCCAAAATCACGTATAAAATTAGCTGTTACAAATTCTTCATCACATCTGGCAAATGTCTGATTCCATCCAATAACAGGTTGCATAACAAAAGCAATCGCTTTATAACACAATTCTGCACGTTCCATAGGATTGGGTAAATGATCATATGCATAATCTACAGGCTGTGGTACCGTGTTGTTTTGTGGCAATATTTTATCAGCTATTTGTTGAGTTTTTAATTCTATTTGCTTTTTATATTCAGCAATTTTTTCAGATGTTATATTCGGTTTACTGATTATTTGATTAGATACAGAATGTTTTACAACAAAATAAGCAAACACCGCAAAAAATAACAACATTAAAATTGATGGCACAATGGATTGTTTTGTTGGTATCCTGCGTAATTTCAAACTGCTACTATGATTTAATAAATCATCTAAAGTTCTTTCTTGAGATTTTGGTATTCCCCAAGCCGCAGGTGCAAATAAAGCGCTCCAATCTGGGATCTCAGCCAATTGTGTAAAAAGTCTCCTTGCACTTTCTGCATCTGGCAACAAAATATCACGAATAATAACCCCATTACGTACAGCAATCAGGTAATAATAATCATCAACCTGGAAAACGCCTAAAAAAGAAACCAAATCTGCCAAAGAACTTAATACTTCAACCGCAGCGCTTAATATACCGGGTGTCGCACCTTCAAGTGAATTGGTCAACCCAACCATAGATTTATACCCGATGTACAAAGTATACTTTTTATCGCTGTTTTTTGCTAAATCTTTCGCATAATTTTGGGCACTATTTCCAACCCCCAACGGCTGCCAAAACAAACCTGTTGCGTACTTTTTATGGTGAACAGTTATCAATTGTTTTATCAATTCTCTCTCTTTATAGAAGCATTATAGCATAAATCGATAAAAAAAATAAAGACGAAATTTACAATAAAAAAGTCGTATTTCTACGACTTTGTTATTATTTATTGCATTTATATACTTTGACCTTGAATTTATAGGTATGTTCTGGTCCAAATATAGCCCCAGCATTGTCTAAAATGCTTTCATCAACAATGTAATAAGAATCCCCAATATAATTCTTTTGTTCTAAAATGCTTTTTTCTAAAAATTCGTTTGCATCAGACAATTTATAAGTTGCTATGCTTGAATCCAAAGTGTACAAAAATTCACAATCTTTTGGTTCTGAATCCAACTTTGTTAACCCGTTATCTTTGTCTTTTGTTGTTGCACAAGCAGCCAAGGCAAGTACAGATAATAAAATAAGACTTTTTTTCATTTTTTTCTCCTTTTGTTAAATGATTTCAAAGTTATCTTTGTCGCTGAACAATTTTCGTAAAACTAAATTATTCAATGCATGTGAACCTTTAAAAGATTCCAAATGTCCGTATATAAAACCAGAACTCGTAAACATATCACCAATCGCATCTATGATTTTATGACGAACAAATTCATCTTTATAGTGCAATTTATTAAGTGTTCCGTCACCCTCAGCATTTATCGCGATTACATTGTTTTCATTTGCACCACGTCCCATACCGTGTTTTTTCAACCATTCCCATTCAGAATATTTTCCAAATGTTCGTGATTTTGAAACATCTTTGACAAATTTATTAAATGATTTTTTCGTTCCATCAAATTCATACGAATAAGATTGCTTTCCTATAATTTTATCATCATAAACCAATGTAGCATCTATTAATAACCCGGATTCATTAGGCGACAATTTAACAAACCCATTTCCCCGACGCCAAATCGTATGATTCAAAATCATTGTTTTTATCTTTTTCCAAAACGGCATAAAACGAACTAATTCATTACGATGTGCAATAATTGTCTTTTTAACAATAATCTTTTTCATCACTGTTTTTTTATCAACGACTTTTGAAAGTATATTAATAAATTCATATGCACTGCCATCCATAATAGGTGTTTCAGAACCATCAATTTCTATAATTGCACTATCAACCCCAAGAACAAAAAGTGCAGCCATCAAATGTTCTATGGTTTGAACATGTGCACCATCTTTATTGCCAATTGTGGTATTACGCATCAAAGTTTCACCAACATTATCAAAAGTCGCAGGTATCAAATCAGAACCTTTGATATCTGTTCTTTTAAAGAAAATACCCGGCTTTTTTGACGGCAAAACAACCATATTCACGGCTTTTCCAGAATGAATTCCAACACCAGATATTTTAACTTTTTTTATTAACGATGTCATTTACCTTTCCTTTTACCCAATCATAAAAACCTTTCTCTATCTCTGTATTTAATGCAGAAAATTTTATCTTTTCTTTTGCCCAATCAGGAAGTCGTACCCAATCTTTTTCTGTTGTTAATAACAAAGCATTTTTAGATTTCGCTTTGTCCATCAACTTCTTTATGTCTTCATCTGTATATTGATAATGATCTGGGAAAGATATTTTTTCAACAACTTTACATGGGATATTATTGAAAAATTTTTCTGGATATCCAATCCCAGCAAATGCAATAACAGGTGTTTTTTTATCATATGGGCATATTTCTTTGTTATACGCATTGAACACCGGAATATTTGTAGGCAAAGCAAAATTATGTGCAACATTTTTTCTTTTTATCAAAATAATCGCATCCGCACGCAATAATGCAGATTTTCGTTCTCTCAATGGTCCGGCAGGCAACAAAAATCCATTACCAAAACCAATAGATTCATCCATTACTAAAACCGATATATCTTTTTTAATAGAAGAATTTTGAAACCCATCATCCATTATAATTGGTGATGCAGATTTTTGTTTATTAAGCAATATTAAATTATCTCTTCTGTTTCCGACATGTACCAAAATATCATCATTTGATAACATTATCGCTTCATCACCAACATAACCTGTTTCTTTTGATTTCTTATAGCCACGCATAACCACAGGCGCATCAAAAAACTTTGCCACTTGCCGTACAATTGGTGTTTTACCAACACCCCCAGATAAAATGTTTCCGAAACAAATTATTGGACGTTTTGATTTGTATTCCCGAATTTTGCGTAAATTAAAAACCGTTTTAGAACCAATCAAGTAAAACACAGATAATGGACATAATAAATATGCCATTATTCCACGTTTTAAAAACCATCTTGGTGTCTTCATAATATCTTTGCCTTGTTATGGAAATTATCAGGGGTTAAATCTTGTTCTACTTTAAATTTAGTAAACTTTTTATCCAGATCATAAGCCTGCTTTATCATAATATCTTCAAGATTTTTTCTTATTTTTTCAAAATCTTCGATTTTTGTTTTTCTGTCAATGAATATAGGTTTACCAATAGTTCCAGCAATAATAGAAAAAGGTTTAGTTAACAAATACCTGTCCCATCTGTTTTGAAACCAAGGGCGCGAACACGAATAACATACTGGTATAATCGGTGCACCTGTTATCTTTGCAAAATAAAGCGCCCCATCATGGCATCGCATAGATGGTCCACTTGGTCCATCTGGTGATAAAGCCAAACAAAAACGCCCAGAATTCAATATACTTACGCCCTTTTTCAATACAGAAACCCCATCTTTGGTAGAAGAGCCATAAATTGTACGCAATCCAAATAATTTTTCCATTTTAGCAATAGCACGCCCATCTTTCCCAGAATCAGCAATTGCATAACCACGCACCCTGTTCAGCGCGATTACCGGGGACAACATCATTGTTCTTCCATGCCAAAAAACAAAAATTGCCGGTTTCCGGGCATATTTTCTTAAAATTTCCAGACCTTTGATTTCTTTTTTTGATGTAAAATAAACGAACCAAATAAGGACATAATAAATTATAGCCAAAAACCATTGAACAAGACCCCATCCGTAAAGGAATCTGAAAAAATGTCCTAAATTTCTTTTAAGTGATTTTTTCATATAAAACCCCATGGCTGAGATTCTAGCAATAAAAAAAAAACAATGCAAGAATCATAATAAAAAGCCAAAAATAAGACTAAATGCGTTTATTTATTTGACAAACGAACTTAAAGATATATAATAACCCCCAGCGGGATAGAGCAGCCCGGTAGCTCGTCAGGCTCATAACCTGAAGGTCGGTGGTTCAAATCCATCTCCCGCAACCAGTTAAAATAAAAAACGCACCAAAAGAGGTGTGTTTTTTGTTTTAATATGTGTTGTGTTGGGTTTGAACCACTGAATAAAGGTGGTTCAGCGCAAGGATTAGGCGATTGGAAAGCGCCGGTTTGTGCAACGCACAAAAATCCGCAGCCAATGAAGCGAAGCGAAATAAATCCATCTCCCGCAACCAGGATTTACAAAACCGTCCACAAGGGCGGTTTTTTGTTAGAAAGCCAATACATACAAAAAGTTCAAAAGTTGAAATTACAAAAATAGCAAAAATTTGTAGCTTTTGAACTATTTATGGTATAATGCGCCAAAAGGTGGTACACATGAAACAGTTTTATATATTTAGACATGGGCAAACCGATTATAATGTGGAAAAAAGGGTTCAAAGTTTCTTGGATATACCATTAAACAGTAACGGAATTGCCCAGGCACAGGCCTTGGCTAAAAATTTATCAAATGTACATTTTGATTGTGTATATAGTTCGACATTGTCTAGAGCTTTGGATACTGCAAAAATTGTTTTGGGTGATAAGAAGGTGAAAATTATAACTGACCCGGGGTTGCGTGAAAGAAATCTTGGGGTGCTTTGTGGTAAAATAATGAACCTTACCGATGCACCGGCAGATACACCAGTTGATATGAGTAAAGATAAAATAGATATGCCTGCGGCTTTGTTATTTAATGGTGAATATGCACCGGAAAATGGCGAAAGTGATAATACCTTTGTTCAACGTGTTTGTGACACGATAACAAAGATTGCAAAAAATACAGATGCTAAAACTGTTGGTATCGCAACCCATGCGGGCGTTATCAGTGTGTTTGTTCGGCGTTTTACCAATTTTAATTTTAGTAGTATGCCAAATGCAGAATATATAAAATTGCAATGGGATGGAAAAAATTTCGGTTTACCAGAACCACCAGAATGGCTATTAAAAACACAATCAAAACAGAAATAGTTTATCTTTCATCTCATCAATCTCTCGCCCTATTTCCAACAATTCGGCTCGAGAACTGCACACACTGCACAACCAGAGTTTCAAAACTTGCCCACAGGGGCAAGTTTTTATTTGTTTTCCAATATATACAAAAAGTTCGAAAGTTGTGTCTTTAGAAAAACAAAAAAACTACCATTTTTGAACTTTTTATATTACAATTCAACTTATGAAAGCACTTACTTTATATCAACCATATGCAGCAGCAATAGCATTAGGTTTAAAGAAATATGAAACACGGTCTTGGGCAACATCATATCGTGGACCTTTGGCTATTCACACGTCTGTTAAAAAATTAACACCAGAATTAAAGAAACTGGCCGAGCATTATAATATAACTAATCTTGAATATGGTAAAATAATTGTCGTTTGTGAATTGCAAGATTGTATTGAAATGACAGATGAGCTTATACAATCTATATCACAAACAGAAAAAGATTTTGGAATTTGGACACCTGGACGTTATGCTTGGAAATTGAAAGTATTAAAAATTTTGCAAGAACCTATCCCAGCACGTGGCTATCAAATGCTTTGGAATATAGATTTAAAAGAAGAGATTCAAAAATGATTATAACTATATGTGGCAGTTTGAGATTTCAACAAGAAATGATGGATATAGCACAAAAGATGACTTTCTTGGGACATTGTGTAATCACACCAATTTTCCAAACCTCTAAAAATCCAAATTATACCGAAGAACAAATACAAAAGTTAAAAAACGCACATTTAAAAAAAATAGATATTTCTGATGCGATATTGGTTGTAAATGTAAATAATTACATAGGGGAATCTACGCGTTTAGAGATTGAATATGCCGAAAAACATTATAAACAGGTTCTGTATTATACAAACATTATGCGAGAATTAGAAAAATAATTTCTCTTTCATCTCATTAATCTCTTGCCCAATCTGAATCAATTCGGCTCGAGAACTGCACACCGAGCACAACCAAAGTTTCAAAACTTGCCCACCGGGGCAAGTTTTTATTTGATTTGTAAGGTTTTTATTGAGTTCGAAAGTTTGAATTAAAAAAGTGGGGAAAAATTATCATTTTCGAACTTTTACATATCATGCCCCAAATCAGGTTTGATATAATCGTTAGTTTTTGGAACTTTTTTTATAGCTTTTTCAAATATGGATTTTTTATCAAAATGTATCCCTGTTACTGTTTCTAGCTGGTTAATTAGATTATCAATATCTTGCTTTGTTGTATTTTTAATATCTTCCGGTCTAACACATCGTGCAAATTCATGCATTGCCCCATAAAGCAACATATTTTGTACTTTTTCTGGATTTATGTTGATTGGATATTTTTTGTCTGGAATTTTATTATAAAAATCTATAACGCGCTTGGTAAAATCCCAAGGCATCGAACTGGCTGGTGCAAAAGCGACAAAGTCATGATATACATTATCAAGACCAGCCAGTTCAAAATCTATCACAGCTATTTTTCCAGTGCTTTCATCATACATTATATTTGATGTTCTTAAATCTTTATGTGTCATAACAATAACTTCATCCGATATGTCTGCAGTCAAAAGATACTGTTCCGCTTGTTTTAATCTATTACTTATATTTTCAGGTAATTTGCCATCAAATTTTGCAATAATATCTTCAGCATTATTTAATTTACCTTTGTTCATATTTTTAATAGATTCTGTGGCTGATTTACATTCATAACTTGAATGCATAGCATTCAAAAAAATTGCCATTTGTTTTGCAATATTATTTTTCTGTTTCTCTGACAAAGACAGATATGTTGGCACATCAAATGCTTTACCTGGTATAATTTTTTCTTTTATTATTTGTTTGTTTCTCAAGTTTTTTATTTCCACTAATTCTGGTAAAAGAACCCCTGTATCTGTAGTATGTGACTTTATTGAATCAATTATTTCATAACCACGAGTTTGTCTATGAAGATATCCAGGGTCTTTTTCTGGATTGTTTTGTTCTTTTGTCACAATTCCAGGTTCGGCATCATCAGTAAAAACAGTTGAATGTGCACCCTTGCTTAAAATAATACGCATATAAAATCCTTTTTGTCTTGATAATTATATCATAAAATTGTTTTTGAAATCTATTATTTCATGTCCAATATTCAATAATTCGGCTCGGGAACTGCACACACTGCACAACCAAAGTTTCAAAACTTGCCCACCGGAGCAAGTTTTCTTTTGTTTTCCAATACTTTCACCGAGTTCGAAATTTTAAATTAATTAAAGAATATTATTTTAAGTTTGTATGGCTTTTTAACAAAACCAACCTTTTTGCTGTATCAACCGCATTGGTAAACAAAACACCAACACCACCGTGTAATTCCCATTCGTTTATATTTTCTTGTCTATCATCAACCAATATATCTGTTTTCACAGGACGCACTAATTCACTCTTTGGACCATCACAAATAATCACATGTTCTTTATCAAAAAATTTATTTAAATGTTTTGCTATCCATTTACGTTTTTCACTTGCAACAAAATCAACATATTTCTGACCACCAACAAATTTTTTAGCCCCAGGTGTTTTGCTAAGAACAAATATTTCCCCTATATTAAATGCAGTCGCTAACAAATATTCAGTATTTGGCATCACCGGAATATCACGCCAAAAATTAGGTTGTTTTTCTATTTCCTGCCAGAATACTTTCTTTGCAGCACGTTTTTCTGGTGATAAATCTTCACTTGGATGATTCAAATCCTTATCGTTTGGACGCATAGCATCAAAATGCGCCAAAACACCATCCATATCAAAATATATTTTCATCTATTTACCTTTGTTTTTTTGTATGCTACAAAATATTCGTTATAAATCAACACAAATCCACCGAGTACAATATCAATCCTTTTATTGACAATGTGTATATCTGGTCTAAAATAAGTCGAAACTAAAAATGGATAAATTATGAATAAACGCAATCCTAAATTAAAACAATGCGACATGACAAAGTGTGCCGGATATTGCTGTTATGACGGGGTCTACCTATCAAGCGAAGAAGAAGAAAAATTAAAACAGGTTATTAAAAATCATCCTGACGATTTTGATATGGATGCAGAATCTTATTTTGAAGATGGCAATTGGCGTGATATAGTAATTGGCCGTAAAACCAAAACCCGACCTTTTTATTATCCTGATGATTTTCCAAAACATTTTGAACAAACAAAATGCATTTTTTCTGATGACAATGGTCTTTGTATACTTCAAAAAATTGCTATTCGTGAAAATATACATGAATGGTCATATAAACCAACTGCATGTATTATGTTTCCATTAACTATAAGATATGGCAGTATTGTCCCACCGCCAAACAGAGGGCAAAAAGACGACGATTATGTTGATGAAACATATCCCGGTTTTGTAAATTGCGTATACTGCGGCAAAGATTGTAAAGATGGAAAAAATTGGCGGAAAGTATTAAACAAAGAAATTCAATATTTTAAAAATATATTATCAAAAAATCGTTAGTCAGTGGGTTCAACAAATCTACATCCTGGTTTATCCCATTTCCAAACCCCGTTATCATTTATAAATGTATTTTCAGGGCGTTTTTTATTGTAATATATTTTTATACCATCAAATTCGGTCAATTTAGGAATTTTATAAATATCACAATCCCATCCCATTCCCCACTTGCAATTTTCAATAATTATTTCATCGGATTGTTCATCATATTTTGAACTGCCAAACCAATCACCCATAGTGTAACTACAAAATGTTTTTCCTTGATTATTTTCTTTTTGTGATTGTTCTATTTCTTCATTAGAAACTTCTTGTGCATAACTTTGAAAAACACAAAATAAAAAAAGTCCGAATAAAACCACTTTTTTTACTAACATTTTAACTCTCCAGTTGCCAACTTATTGTACCATAAAAATTTATTTAACACAACGTCTATCTGTCAATTCATTAATCTCTTGTACAATCGCTTTAAACAATTTTTCATCACTTTTTTACTTTTTTGTGATATAATTCCTACAAAGGTTTTATCATGAAAGATGTAATTGCTTTTATACTTTTTGGTATATGCACAATTCTTAATATTGTCGCCTATTTACCACAGATAATACAGTTAATAAAAACAAAATCAGCAGAAGATATAAGTTTATCCAGTTGGCTTATCTGGATTTTTTCTGGCATATGCTACATAGGTTATATATTATTAAGAACACCTGAAATAGGTATATTGACTATGGAATTTTTCCTTTTATTTATGTTAATACTCACAGCCTGTTTAACAGCATACTACAAAAAACGTAAAAAGCGTAGCAAATGCAAGAGAAACTAATAATATATATCAATTGGAACATTATGTCCCTTGCAAAAATCTATAAAGAAATTAACAAAAGCACGTACTTTTGGAGATTCTGCAATTTCTGTTCTACAAACACATTGCATTTCTGTTTCATATTTAAAATCTAAATCATTCAAACAAACAAGATTTTTACTACTTTCTTCAAACCATTGTGGAAAAACGATAACACCATCACCATCATTAACCAGACGATATATCAATGCTAATGAATCTGACGTAGTATTTAAATGTTTTGCACGTTTCATAATATTCTGAAATTCCGACAAATTCATGTAACGATTAAGCATACACAAATCATAATTTTCTAATAAATCAACCAAATTTTGTGGTACACCATGCTTATCTAAATATTTTTTACTGGTATAAAATTTTTTATGTGCTTTGAATTTGAATAAAACAGTTCCATGAATATTTGGGTGAACTTTTGAATTAATTATTAAAATATCTGTATCAGATATATCAGGTTCTTTTTTCATCAATAATTCTAAACGAATTTTTGGATATTTAGCATAAAATTCTGATAAATCTTTTAACATAAAACTGCCAAATAAGCCCTCTTCTGTCCACACAGACATAGAACCAGACAATGCATCTATATCAGTAAAATTCTCTGTAATTTTATTAATTAATTCTTCTATTGCACATATATCATTGTATATAATTTGAGCAGAATTTGTCGGCTGACTGCCATCAAATCCCCTATTGATAAGTTTCGTATTAAATCTATCTTCTAAATTCTTAATAAGTTGTGACATATTAGAATTTTTAATACCATTTTCACACGAAGCGATTTTAATACTGCCCTTATCAATAACCTCTTTCAGAGCCAGTAACTCTTTTAATAAAATTATTTTTGTTTTTAATGTTGACATATTTTTATATTAAACAGATAAATAGTTTTGTAAATAAAAATATTCAATATTAAATACATTTTATAAAATCTTCCAAAGTCTTACCCGTAGAATTTAATATTTTAGCAATACTATTTGTCGAAGGCCATCTTGGTTGACCATATTTGGACCAACGTTTACTTTTGTTAAATGTTGTTGCATCCAAGCCAGAAATTTTTGCTAACCCAGAACACGACATTTTTTGCTGAAACGCAAAATTATCAATTGCTTGCCAGATATCTTCATGTGTCATTTAAATCTCCTTTGTGTTGTTACAATATTCATTATATTCATTTCTAAAAAATTTATTTTATCCTCTTTTTGTAAACCAGATATCTAAAAATAGGTATAAGAATATTAAAAATCCTAATTTTATAAGTTTTTTTTCATTTATTATTAATAAAATAATAGGAATTCTATCGTTTCAAATTATCAAACCATAAGGATAAAAATCATTTCAATTCGTTTTATATTGCTTTTATATCAATTTTATGGTATAATGATACACATCAGCAGGCTATTTGTCGGCTGTTTTTTTATTGTCCGCATTTTTGCGGGCTTTTTTGTTATAACAAAAAGGAGATTTTAACAAATGTACAAAGTATCTTATATGGGAAACGGTTCTACGACCGAATTTAATTTCAATTTTCCATTTTATGAAAATACAAATATTATCGTGGCTAAAAATGGCACAACTATTACCACAGGTTATACAATTGTCGGAACATCAGCCGGTGAAAATGCTGATATTCCATATACTGGTGGCAAAGTTATATTTGAATCTGCACCAATATCCACAGACAGTATAACTATTTCACGCAGTTTGCCATTAACGCGCATTGTTGATTATCAACCAACAGAATTGATTAATCCAACTGTATTAAATCAAGATCAAAATTACACCATGGAGGTTTTAAAAGATTTCAGCGATAAAATTGAAGATTTCGATGAAAAATACGAAGCAATTATTGATGAAGAATCAACCCAGATATTGGTTCAAAAAATTGATACAGTATCACAACAAATAACGGATTTAGGTGATGTTTCAACTTTGCGTCAAAATGTAGATGATTTAATAACTACAACAGGTAATCATACAACTACCATCAATGAACATACCAACACTATTGCATCACATACAACAACCATAGGATCACACACAACCAGTATCGGAACATTAGACAATCGTACAACAGGCATGATTGATTATGTGATTGAATCACAAACACCTTCTGCTGAAAATAATTATACATGGTATCGTAAATATAAAAGTGGTTGGGTAGAACAAGGTGGAGAATTTACCCCGATTACCAGCAGTTCAAACACATGGAAAAACTTTACTGTGACATTACCTGTTGAAATGGCAAATTCACATTATTGTGTTATGGCAAACGATACCGGTATCGGCTCAGCGGGTTCTACTGGAACAATTATCGAAGATTGTACAACAACATCTTTCAAATGGTCTTATTTCAATGCTTCAAACACTGCACATTGTTATTGGTATGTTTCTGGTATGAGTAATAATAATTAAAAAACTGGGTTTTTTAACCCAGTTTTATTTAGCATTTATAGTATTCTTTTGACTTATAAATCAGTGTTTTTAAACCATTTTGTTCCGCCCATTTTAAATATTTTTCATCAACCCCAACAGCAAAACCACTACTCACAAATTTCAACAAAGGTAAATCTGTGATACTGTCACTGTATGCAACACCATCTATGCTGTCTTTACCAAAAAAGTCTTTTAATATTTTGATTTTGTTTGTTCCCATACAATCTATACCATCAAACTTTCCTGTGCATATATTATGTTTAAATTGAACCTTAGTTGAAAAAACGCCATCAACACCAAATTCTTCGGCAAAATATTTCAGATACATATCAAAACCACCACTGACAATATAAATCTTGTACCCATGATTTTTATAATACAGTAATTTATCAACAGTTGCACGAATAAGATGTGGACGAACAATTTCATAGTAATAATTTAATGCTAATCTTTCCATATCGTTCTTTTTTATTCCGCGACAACATTGTAACAATAAATATTTTTCAAAATCTTTACCTAAAATATGTTTATACCAAGTATGTTTTATTTTATAAACCAATTTACTAATCATATTTATATCAACATGCTTAATTATATATTTAGTGAACGCATTACCTGTTTGAAAATCAACCATAGTGTCACAAAAATCGAACAATGCAACTTTGTCTGATTTTTTAATTTGTGGTTGCTTATAAAATTCTTGTATACAATGTATTACTTGTTGCATTTGTTCTTTTGTTCCAATGGTTACACGCAAACTCTTATACAAAATTGGGCTTTGAGATACTTCACGAACAAAAATATTATTGTCTTTTAACCACTTGAACATTTTTGATTTTGTACCATAAGAATCAAATTTTATTAACACAAAATTCGCATTACTTTCATAAGCATGTATACCATCAATTTTATTTACAGATCCAATAAACCATTTTTTAGCTATATTTACCTGATGCACAAAGTTGCGCATATAATCTACATCTTGCAAAGCTGCAATAACCGCTGTTTGTGTAAAAGTATTTATATTTTTTGGATTTCGTATAGCATTTATATTTTGTATATTTTGAACAGAACTTAACACGTAACCAAACCGAATATTTGCTAATGCAAATGCTTTTGACATAGTACGTGTAACTATAATATTGTTATACTTCGTCACAAATACAGATGCAGAAGGTGTATTTGAAAATTCTATATATGCCTCATCTATCAAAAACATAACATCCGGGAAAGTTTTTAATAAATGTTCAATAAAATCATTTTCTGTCACATATCCAACAGGATTATTTGGTGAACAAATATAAACTAAATTTGGTTTAATACTTTCTATATCTTGTTCAAATTTATTTTTATCAAAAGAAAAATTATCTGCATTTACTTCTGAAAAATAGACATTTGCACCATCTGCCTGAGCAGTAAGACGAAAATTATCGTATGCAGGTGCCTGTATTAATACTTTCTTACCTGTTTCAAGATACACACGTGCAACATATTCATGAACAACATCAGACGAAGCAAAATATTGAATATTTTCTTTTGGGGTATTAGTGTATTCTGATAATAATTCCAGAATTAAAGGATTCACTGTTGCTGGATACAAATTCAAAAAACATGGTTCTTTCATCAACGCATTTAAACATTTTACAACATTTGGACTTGGCATTATTGTCGCTTCATTCCAATCAAGCTTTAATATATTTTGACGTTCTTGTGGTTTAACTTCCCAAATCTTATGAGAAGATGTTTTATATGGTGTAATACCTTTTAAATAACCGTTTATCAAAGATTTTGTCATAATTATGCATCCTTTTTTACATGTGACAAATCTATTAAATCACCCATTTTCTTATCTATACTAGATGGTTTCCACGGACTATATCCTGATGCACTAGTAAAAGTCAATTCTCCAAATTTAATATCACCATTTGCCAAAAGATATAAATCAACACGAACCTCTGGAAATCCAGCTGATAATATCCTTGATAATTCAATCATTTTATCTAAATTTTGTGGACGCGGTGCCGGTTTTTCTGCCATAACCTTGCCTGGTTCTAGCAATTCAATATCTGTCATATTCCAATCCATATCATAGAAACTGCGTTCTTTAACCTTTTTATTTTTATTACTGACCCAACACAAGAAAGGTTCGCCACCAAAACATAAAAATTTATAATCAAGTGCTGAATTTTCATCCAAACTTTCAAGATATTCTTCAGCAGTAATTTTTGGTTCTATGTCCTTATATTGCCATTCAAAAGAATAATAATACAAATTAGATTCAGGTCGCATCCATTTTCGCAATTTTTCACGTGTTTCTGCTATATTTAACTTTGATTTATCAGTAACAATTATATTTTGTCCGGAACCCCAATTAACCTTTAATACAAACCGATCTGGTAATTTATCAAAATCTATATCATCAGGATTATCCCACACACCTAATAACGGAATAAGATACTGTTCACCAATTTTATCTTTGATATATTCACGAACACGGTATTTATCTGACAACAAAGTATAAATTGGATTATGATCATACAACTTTATCCATTGTAATTTTTCATTGAAGGTTTTTGGATTTTCAAGGTCAGGTTCTACCCCATGCGTGTGTTTAAATTGATGAGCAATAATTTTCTTTTTATCTTGCAAAGAAATATTTTTATCAAATCTGCGGTTATATAATTCTTGCCATGAACTCTGTTTCTTTTTATATGATAATATCTTAATGCCACAGAAATAAATATATCTGCGCCCATTAGCTAATCTTTCTTTACTAAATAATTTCATACCTAATCCTTTTTTAAAAAATCTTATCCAATTTATTGGTTTATTTTTTACAATTGGCAAATTATTTTTATTCCGTTCCAACATAGCCAAAACTTCATCACGTTCTTTATCAGTTGTTCCATATTCTAGATACATTTTACGAGATTGTTTTTTCATGGCATCAATATCCATTTTGATAATCTCTGCCATATGTTTATATAAATCTTCTGGGTCAGATGTTTTTGTTATAAAACCAGTTTTGCCATCTTGAACCATATATTTGGCACCCGTTTTATCTGTGGTTATAACAGGTTTTCCATACATGGCACCTTCCAAGACGGTTAAACCGCTTGGTTCGTCCAGTGATGGAACAACCAAAATATCTATGTCATCAAAGAATTTTTGTTTGTCTGAACCTTGAATTTCACCCAACCATTTTATTTGTGGTGTATTATATTTTTGTAATTCGCGACCATAATCATTATGTATTCCGCCCGCGATATTTAATTGAATATTTTTATGTTTAGTTGCCAATTTATTAAATGCCTGGATTAAAATATCGACACCTTTGACCGGAATAATAGAACCAATATATCCAAATACTATTTTTTTGTTATCTGTTGGTTTGTATTTTCTGAATTTATCTTCCACGGCATTATTTATTACGCGCACAGATGGATTGTATTTTCTGCATACATCGGCAGCATAACCAGATACTGTATAAATATTGTAAAAATTTCTGAATATTTCTTTGAAAGAATCATTAGTTGCAATCCATTCATCAAGTAATTTTGTTTCACGAATAAACCAAATAACAGGAATATGTTGTCTTTGTATAAAATCTACTGCTTTATATGTAACGATAGTATTGCATACAACACAATCATAATTATTTTTGCGTTTGTGCCATGCACGTTTTATATCTCTGAAATGATTTTTAATGACAATTGGGTTAAAGCCAGATTCAATATATCTGCCACGTAATCCGCCGTCACCCAAACCCCAGATATCTACATTGTGTCCAGCATCGCGAAAATATTTAGCCTGACGCAATAATGAATTTGGTGCACCTGTTACAGTAAAATCATGAGAAATCAGCAAAATATTCATTTTTCCAATACCTTTTTGATTGTGTCTAAATTTTTATATCCATAACGCGTGGTTGGTTCCAACATTGCGCCTTCGCCCCATTCATTCCAGGCATTAATATATATATATTGCTTATCTGAGGCATTATGTTCACGTGTCCAATCTATGATACCAGACAACCATTTTTTAAAACCATCCTTTGGCATTAAAAAGCAGGCGCCATTCGAAAATGTTTTTCGTGGTGTATTATCCCAATGTGGGAAACATCCCTTAAATACTTCATATGGTGCATCATATATATATTCTTTATTTTCAATAAAAGTGGTCAAATCACGAACAAAGAAATTTGATTTTTTACAAAATCTTTTTATCTTTACACCATCACCCTTGTCCCAAAGT
>JAEEGL010037690.1_pt1 | contig 27117 bp, 19 predicted proteins | sample 9134231 | NCBI WGS metagenome assembly JAEEGL01 (sample SAMN16246548, study PRJNA631951) | gut metagenome | biome: gut microbiome; feature: rumen; material: fiber-attached | host: Bos | place: Iran: Karaj | collected 2018-10 | reverse complement strand
TTTAATCCCTCGGGCAGCGGAATGCCGCAGACCGTACCGTTCTTTTTGTAGCTCTCCCAGCCACTTCCCGTGATGTAGCCGCGGACGATGCACTCGATGGGCAGCATGGTGAGCTTCCTGCACAGCATACTGTTCCCGGTAAACTCCGGTCTGCGGAAGTATTCCGGCATATCCTCCACATCCACGCTGATCATGTGGTTCGGGACGATATCCTTCGTAAAGTCAAACCAGAAGCGGGACATCTGGGTGAGTATGGTTCCCTTCTTCGTGACCTTGTTCTTCAGGATCACGTCAAAAGCCGAGATCCTGTCGGTCGCCACCATGACCAGCGCGTCGCCGATGTCGTAGATCTCGCGCACCTTGCCTTCTTTAACGGGTCTGTATTCCTGCATTGGGTTTTCTCCTGTCCGCCCGTCCGCATCTTACGGGCTCTTCTTCCGGTTGACCATTTCGTCAAAACTCATCCGCCGCGGGGTTCTCCGCGGCGATTCTATTATCCTATCACCCAGCTCCTGCTCCTGCAAGAACACGCGGCAGTGCCGGGAGTTTTCAGATCTTCATCTTTATCCTCTTCCACTTCCCGGAGGCGTAGATGCCCATCACAAGGCCGGTGCGGACCACCTGGTCGATGGCGATGGCAATCCAGGCCCCCATCAGCCCTGCCCTGAGGACGTTAATGAAGAGATGTCCCATCAGCGGGCGGAGGATCAGAATGCCTACCATGGTCACCAGGGCAGTGGACTTGGTATCACCGGCTCCGCGCAGGGCACCGGAGAGCACGAACTGCGGGATCTGGATAGGCTGGAGCACACCGATCAGGATCATTACAGGGAGCGCGGCCGCCAGCACCGCCGGCGTGTCGCTGTAGAGTCCCACCAGCCACTGGTTGCAGACGGCAAAGAACGTACCGAGGATCACCGCCAGCAAAAGGCCCAGCCTCTCGCATCGCCTTGAATAATGCTCCGCCAGATCCGACCTGCGCTTGCCCAGGCTCTGTCCCACCAGGGTGGTCGAGCTGACCGCCATCGCCTGCCCGAGCATGAAGGACATGGACTGGATGTTCATGCAGATGTTGTGCGTTGCGTAGTACGGCTGGCCAAGAGTTGCGACCTGGCGCCCGAAGAGGATGAAGCCCACCCGCATGAGGAACTGCTCGCCAAGGGAGGGAATTCCGACCTTTGCGATGTTCCGGATGATCGGGATGTCCGGCTTGAATCCATGGAGGAAATCCGTGATTTTGACGCTGAAGTAGAAGCGGCCGCTTCCGTTGGCGACAATCGCGATGATCATGGAGACTGCCTGGCCGAGGACCGTCGCAACCGAGGCGCCGAACACGCCCCAGGCCGGGAAGCCGAAATGTCCGTTGATGAGAAGGTAGTTCAGGATGATATTGACGATGTTGGCGATGATGTTGTAGACCATCGGGAGCGTGGTATTCCCCGATCCCCTCAGCGCCGCCGTGTACGTCGCGGCGATGCCCATGGTCGCGAAGCCGATCATCTGCACCTTGAGATAGGTGGTGCTCATCCCGATGACCTCCTCGCTCAATCCCGAGTTGGCCATGAAAACAGTGAGCGGCCTTGCAAAAATATAGCCGACGACGGAGGCAAATACGCACACGAGAAGACAGAAGAAAAGGCCCTGGCGCAGGGCTTCGTTCGCCCTCTCATGCTCCTCCGCGCCCCTCGCCCGCGCGACCGTCGCCGTCACGCCCACGTTGAGCGCCATGATCAGAGAAATGAAAATGAATTTGGGCTGGTTGGAGAGGCTCACCGCGGAGATGGCGTCGTCGCCGTTCGCCATGGAGCCGACCATGATCATGTCGGCCATTCCGCACAGACTTGCGAGAAACAGCTCCACCATGGAGGGCCAGGCGATCCTCAGGATATCGCTGTAGAGTACCTGGCTCCGGCATCCTTCCGGCAGCTGTCTTCTCTCCTTCCGGCTCTTCGCCGCCTCGATATCCAGGAAATTCTCGTCTCCCCACGACGCCTCATCCAGGTATGTCCGCACCATCCGGCGTCCGCCCTGCTGCCTCTTCTCTGCCATATCCTCTGCCTTTCCCCGGAAACCTCCAGACGTTTCCCCGTTCACATCCATGGCTAAAGTATACTATCTCTCTGCAGTTTTTTCTCTGGACGATCCTTTAGCATTTCTGCAGAAAACTGAGTACCCCGCGGAACGAAAGCCCCCCGGGAAGCGGGCGGATCCCTCCTACATCATCCCAAGAGTTTTCAAGAGATAGATCCAGCCGAAGAGCGTGAACACGCTGGCCGCCGTGCTGACCATCACCAGCTGGCCGGCCAGCTCCCCGTCTCCCCCCATGCTCTCCGCCATGGGATAGGAGGAGGCCGCAACGGGGGTGGCGAACATGCAGAAGTAGAGGAACATCTCCTGCGGGCTGAGGCGGAAAACGGCGGAAACGGCTGCCGCCGCTGCAGGAAGCAGCACAAGTTTTGTCCCGAGGATCGCCGTGAGAATTCCGAGATTTTTCCTGAGTGCCGAGAAGTGAAGGGTTCCGCCGAGGATGAAGAGCGCGAGAGGCGTCGACATCGACGAGATCGCGGAAACCGGGGACAGCACGCTCTGCGGGAGCTTTATCCCGAGAAGGAATACCGCAAGGCCTGCGATCGCGCCGCGGATCAGCGGATTGGTGATGATCTTCTTTAGAAGCTCCCCCGGTGTCGGCCTGCTCCCCCGGAAATACTCGAGGACGATCACCGCGATGACATTGTAGAGCGGCACCGTCACCGTCGTGACCACCGCTGTCAGTGTGTCCGCGCTGCTGCCGAAGATGCTCTGGGTCAGGGGGATCGCGAAGAGAATCATGTTGCTTCGGTAGATTCCCTGTATGGTCACGCCCCTCCGCGCGTTCTCCGGTACCAGGCGGGGAACGATGAGGAAGGAGACGCCCACCAGGATGAAGAGACTGGAGACGATCAGGGCAATATAGCCGCCGTTCAATGAGAAATCCGCATCAATCTTACAGAAGTTGTAGAAGGTCATGAAGGGAAAGAACACCTTGAAGACCATCTGGTTGAGCTTTTTGAGGAAGGGCTCCTCCACCGTCCCCGAAAGGCGCATGATATACCCGAACATGATATAGATGGTAAAGGGGACGACCGCGTTGAGGGCGATAATAAAGTTGTTCAATGCTGACCTCTTCCGGCAATAAAAGGGACCGCGGAGCGCAGCCCCGCGGTCCGGTCTGTTCATCAGTATACTGCTTAAGGGTCCGGTCCGGGATTAAACCTTTCCCTGCCTGACCTCCTCCAGTGCGCCGTCCATACCGGAAAGCATCGCGGGCAGCGCGCTGTTGACCATGACATGGAGCCTGCACACCAGAACCTCCGGCGTGAGCTCGTAACCGCCGATGATCCAGTCAAGAATCATTCCGATCACCGCATACTGGAAAAACTTGGCAAAGAAGGCCTTCCGGTCCTCATCGAAGTGCATTCCCTCGGAATTAAGCTCCACAAGCTTCAGCATCATCCCCTGGGTCATCTGGCACAGCGAATAGGTCACCTTCTCCCTTCCGAGGGAGTTGAGGAGATTCTCCATGTAGCTGCCGTTATCCCTGATGCGAATGAGTATGCGGTACAGGCCTTCCTTCCAGTTGTCGACCGAAGCATCCTCGCGCAGTGCCGCGCGCAGATCCTGTTCTATAATCCAGTCGCACAGCTCATAGACGTCATGGAAATGATAGTAGAAAGTATTCCGGCGGACACCGCAGCCGTCTGTGATCTCGCTGACAGTGATTCTGTCGAGCGGCTTTTCGTTCAGAAGCCGCCTTAAGGAGTCCGCCATTGCTCTCTTGGTTAATGTTGACATTGGGCCTCCTCCACAGTGCAGTGGATAATATGCTGTTATCGGTAGAATAAAGTCTCTGCCATTAAGCAGAAAATCAGGGTCAATTACTTTACCACTTTATCACGATAAAGATGAGTTGTGAAGAATTAAATTGAACATTTGCGCCGGTTTATCCAAAAGCAGTCCCGCCGGCGCCGGATGCGCTCCGCTCTACCGGAGGAAATCGTACTGGCTCTCGTACAGCTTCCTGTATTCTCCGCCTTCGATCTTCAGCAGCTCGTCGTGCGTTCCCTGCTCGATGATCCTTCCGTGGTCGACATAGAGGATGCAGTCCGCCCCGCGGATCGTGGAGAGCCTGTGGGCGATGACAAAACTGGTCCGGCCCTTGAGCATCTCCAGCAGGCCTTTCTGAAGCAGGATCTCCGTTTCTGTGTCGATCGCGCTCGTCGCCTCGTCCAGGATAAGGATCTTCGGATCAGCCAGCACCGCGCGGGCAAAGGATATCAGCTGCCTCTGTCCCGCGGAGAGGCGGCTTCCTCTCTCGTTGACCTCGGTCTGGTAGCCCTTCTCCAGCCCGACGATGAAATCATGGGCGCAGACGGTCTTCGCCGCCCTGATGACATCCTCGTCGGTGGCCTCCATGTTGCCGTAGCGTATGTTGTCCATGATCGTGCCGGAGAAGATGAAGCTGTCCTGCATCATGACGCCCATCTGCTCCCTTAATGAGCGGATGGTCACAGACTCGATATTCGTCCCGTCGATCAGAATCTCTCCCGAGTCCACATTGTAGAAGCGGCTGATCAGGTTGACTATGGTGGTCTTGCCCGCGCCGGTGGGACCGACGATCGCGAACGACTGCCCCGCCTTTACGCTGAAGGAGACATTGTCCAGAACCCTGACCCCCTCGTCGTAGGAGAAGCAGACATTCTTAAACTCCACATCACCGGTGATCTCCGGCATTTTTCCCGCCCCGGGGGCATCCTTGACCGTGACCGGGGTATCGATGGTCTCGAAAATCCTCTCCATGTAAGAGATCGAGGTCAGCATGGAGTTATAGAAGTTGGCCAGAGTCGAAATCGGCTGCCAGAACCGGGAGAGATAGCCGATAAACGCGGTGAGCAGGCCGACCGTGATCGCGGTCTCGCCGCGCATCAGCCAGCTGATGCCGAGCACATAGATGATGGACGTCGTCACCGCAGTGATGACGTCTATCGTCGGCCAGAGCACGAAGTTGAATTTCACCGCGCTCATCCAGGTGTCCCTTGCCTGCCCGTTCAGGTCATTGAACAGGCCGATATTCGTGTCCTCGCGGACAAAACTCTGGGTCACGCGGATGCCGTTCACACTCTCCGCTATATACGCATTCAGGTTGGACTGCTTGTTGCTCTGCAGCTGCCACGCCCGGTGCTGACGGGTTTTGATAAAGAAGATAATCCCGATCAGGATAGGAAGGCCGCACAGGCAGATCAGCGTAAAGCGCACGTTGAGATAGAGCATGAAGCAGACGATGAACACCAGGCTGAAGAGATCCGTGATGGTGTTCACCAGTCCGTTGGAGAGGAGGTCGCTCAGGTTGTTGACATAGTTGACCACCCTGACCTGTATTTTGCCGTGAGGCTTGTCATCGTAGTAGGAGAATGGCAGCTCCTGAAGGTGCACGAAGAGCTCCCTCCTCAGGTTGTAGATGACGCCCTGGCCGACCTGCGCCGTGAGATGAATCTTGAGCTTGGTGATCATCGCGCAGGTCACGGAGACCGCGAACATCCCGAGGGCAAAGAGAATGATCCTGCGGATCGCGGCCGCGCCGGTCATTCCCTCATGGAAGGAGTAGTCGCTGATGGTGTCCATCACGTTCTTCATAAGGAGCGGCTGCAGCATGGAGATTGCGCTGGAGATGATCATGATCACCGCCGCGATGAACAGTTTTCTCCTGAAGGGCCCGACATAGGTGAAGAGGCGCTTTAACTGGGCAGCGTCAAAATGTTCCTCCAGGATCTCGTCTTCATTAATCCGGTTGCGCGCCATTCAGTTCACCCCCTTCCCCGCGGAAGATGCCGCGCTCCTGTTCTCGGAGAGCATCGTCTCGAATTCACCGTACTGGTGGAGGAAGACCGTGCGGTAATACCCCTCCCTCGACACCAGTTCATTGTGCTTCCCTCTGTCCGCAATTGTGCCGTTCTGAATAACCAGGATCTGGTCGGCATCCTTGATGGAGGAGATGCGCTGGGCAATGATGAAGATTGTCTCACCGGACAGAGTTTTCAAGGACTTCTGGATCAGTGCTTCCGTCTCCATATCCACCGCCGAAGTCGTGTCGTCAAGAATGATGATCGACGGTCTGCGGATTATGGCGCGGGCAAGGGAAATCCTCTGTTTCTGGCCGCCGGAAAGGCCGATGCCCCTCTCTCCGACCACCGTGTCGTATCCTTCCTGCATTTCCCGGATGAATCCGTCGGCATCGGAGAGTTTTGCAGCCCATTCCACCTGTTCCTCAGGGCAGTCCGGAACGCCGTAGGCGATGTTGCCCTCCACGGAATCGGAGAAAAGGAACACGTCCTGCATCGCCATGCCGATATTGCTTCTAAGAGTGTGCAGATCGATTTTGCGCACGTCCGTCCCGTCGACGAGCACCTCTCCGTCGCTCACATCATAGAACCGGCAGATGAGGTTCATCATCGTCGTCTTCCCGGAGCCCGTTTCTCCGAGAATACCTATGGTCTGGCCGGGTTTTACGTGAAAACTGACATCCTTTAAGATCTGTTCGCCGTTCACCGCGTAGGAGACATGGCGGAACTCCACCTCTCCCTTAAGCCTGCCGTTCTCGTCCGCGGCCGCGGCAGGCTGTTCCGGATTGACGATATCCGGAAGATCCTTCACCGTGGCATAGATTTTCTGCACGGAGGTCTGGAAGCGCTGGTAATCGTTGATCAGCCAGCCGATCATTCTGAGCGGCATGTTCAGCATCCAGAGATAGCCGTTGATCATGACAAGCTTGCCGAGGCTCATGGCCCCGTTCACGCACATGATTCCGCCGACGACCATCAGTATGACGGAGAGGAGGTTGGAGAGAATCTCGAAGACCGGGATATACTTCACCCAGACCTTGGTGGCATCGAGCTCCGCGTCGCGGTACGCCGCATTCTCCTTATCGAACCTGCCGATCTCGTAGTCCTCTTTCGCGAACGCCCGGACCACGCGGTTTCCGCTGATATTCTCCTGCACGAACGCGTTGAGCGAGGAGAAGCAGTCCCTGACCTTCATAAAGCGCGGGTGGATCTCCGAGGACTGCCTGGTCGTGGTAATAAGGGTAAAGGGAAGCACCGCCACCATGGCGAGCCCGATGCGCCAGTCCACGGAGAAAATCATGACAAGCGCGGTGACGAAGAGCAGAGCGTTCTCGTAAAGGCTGTGGATGACCATCGCGACGAAATGACGAAGCGCCATCATATCGCCGGTCTGGCGGCTCATCAGGTCGCCTGTCCTGTTGCGGTTGTAGAAGGAGAAGTCCTTCTGCATCAGGCTCCTGTAGACGCCGTCCCTCATATCATAGAGCAGATCCTGCGAGGAGCGCTCGAACATGTAGAGATAGACCAGCCTGCAGGCTCCGCGCACCAGTGTGACGGTGAGCATGAGCACGATAAAGCGGGGAAGGAGTTCGAAATGAATATCCGTCCCGTCCCCGATGACATCATCCACGATATGGCCGGTAATATTGGGATTGACCACAGCGAGAACTGAGGTTACGGTGCCAAGAATCAGTCCGATGACAATGCGCCAGGTGTATTTCTTCAGGTAGCCGTAGAACCAGCGCATCGCTTCCTGCTTGCTGTAGCTGTACTCTTTAACTGGAAATCCGGGAATTCTCATTAAGCAGCTCCGCCGCCAGCCTTCGGTGACTTGTACTGCCCAGGTGCGCAGGCAAGGCGGTCCGTTTTGATGTTTATAAACTTATGTGACGAATTGGCATTTTTAAAGTATCCTCTATTTTTACCGAAAATTCAATGCAATTTTCCTTAGAATCATTTGCCGCTGCGCAGTTCTTTGAAAGAGGCCTCCTTCCGTCCGCGCCTGCCCTGTTCCGTGCGGTTCTGTGAACACAAAGCCGTCCGGAGTTTTTCTCCGGACGGCACTGGGATTTCCGCGATTATGCCAGATTTATTCCTGCGGCGCGCGAAATCTGTCCAGCCTGGTCATTTCACCGCTTCCGCACAGGCCGCCGCAGGCGGCGGCTCTCCTTCGGAAAGTGCTGGGCGTCACGCCGCACTGTCTCGTGAATGCGGCCGTAAAGCACCGCCTGTTGGCAAAACCGCACTGCTTCGCGATTTCGTCAATGGATGTCCTGCTCATCACAAGCGGTTCAAAGGCAAGGCTGATCCGGCGCCGGTTGCGGTAATCATGCCATGTAAATCCGGTCGCCATCTTAAAGCGCCTTGCGAAGTACGGCTGAGACATGTAAAACTGCTCCGCCACCGAGAGTCCGGTCTCCGGCTCCATGATATGGCGGTCGAGATGGTCCAGGACTTCGTCGATGTCAAACTCGCTGACTCTCCTGCCCCGGCCTGCCTTATCCTGCTTTCCTTCGCACTTCCTTATCTCCTTCATTGCGCTTACCCCTTTTCTCCTGTCATGTGCCCGGTCGAACGGGCCTGCTTCCTGCTGTACCCCGCTATGGCGGCAAGTCCTGCACCGCTCGCGCACATCATTCCCGCAAGCCACACCGGTGCGGCTGCGCTGTCCCCGGTCGCCGCCGGGATAAAGCGCCTGTCTGCAGGAAGGACGGCCGGCACGGGCACCGCGCCCTGCGCGGTAATTCCCTGCGGTGCCGGTGTCTGCCGGGTTCCTGCGGGCACCGGGGCAGGCGAAACATCTGTCCTTCCCCTGTTCACGAACCGGATTGCTCCGCTCTTCCCGGAGCTTCCCTTCTTCCTGTACACCGGATTCACGAAGAGCCGTCCGTTGTTCCCGTTCAGTACCCCTGCCGTCACCTCATATTCCGCGCTGTCATAATCCACGAGCGCGCTTCCCCCGGAGCGCTGGATCACATGATAGTGGTAGCTTCCGGGCGCCAGGTATTCCGCAGGCCCGAAATACACCGTTCCTCCTCCGGAAACCGGTATTCTTACAGGGTTGGTGAAACGGCTGTCGTCGCTGCTCCATACAAGGATTTCCGAGGAAGCCCCCGCAGGGCATCTGCCGTCAAATTCAACGCTCACAGGGATTACAAGACTTGCCCCGTACCCCGCGGCTTTCGTCCTCAGAACTGCGGCGCCGCACAGCACGAGCAGCAGTGCCGCGGTCCAAAGGACTGCCGCGGTTCGTTTTCCTGTCAATCCATCATCTCCTTTCTTATACCCCGCCTTCGGCAAAATCCGCGGATTCGGTTTTGCCGAAGGCGGCACCCGGTGCTTCAGCACCGATGGTGCCGTTTGAAAATCCTGCAGCGGCAGGTTTTTCAAACTTCATCCTCTCCCGGGCTGTCCGTCCAGGGAAGAGTCCTCTCCAGGACGCCGAGGAGCACCGCTCTCTCCTCAGCCCTCGCCCCGTAACACGTGGACAGGGCGACGATCTGCGCGTCCTGTCCCGGCCCCGGCGGAAAGTGTGCTCCCGGAAGAATATCCGCCCTTGCTGCAAGTTCAGAGATGCCGGATGTCAGCGAATAAATCACCTTGTCGTCCTCCGTTGTTCTTACACAGGCAAAAAACCGGATATTCCGCGTGCCTTCCCCGGTAATGAGCGTTCCTTTAGGATGTGCCGCGAGAAATGCCTCCTTAAGGAACAGGGTTACGTCCCCGAACATGGCGCCGTTGTCCATGTGGTGGCCATAGATCAGGCAGTAGCTGTCAGAGAAGTCCGCGCTGTTTCCGCTGGAAAGGAATATTGCCCCGCTCACGCTCTCCTCCCCGGCATAATTGCGGCTCAGGTAGAAACTGTCGTCCTCGCCCCGGACCACGGGGTAGTCAATATGTGTCCCGTCGACCGTAAGCCACGCGCATATGTCCGGATTAAGCTCCTTAAGCGCGTCGAGCGGTTCTGCTCCGGCTTCTTCTCCCGCGCCGCAGCTCTCCGAGTCCTCCGTCACAGGCTTTCTCTCCCTGAACTCTCCGCTGAGGAAGCCGCCGTCCGCGATGCGCTTCTCCTCCGCCGCGTACTCCAGGCAAAGAGCGAGAACCGGCATCATGAGGAGCGCACAGAACATGGAGAGTGTTCTCTCCGCAGCGCGGATCACCGCACTCGGCCTCATCTTCTCCTTCGGCCCATCCCGACTGTAAAGATCGCGCCTGCGGCAGCGGCAGCCAGGATGCCGAACGGCGCAATGTCGATCATCACGCCTGTCGCGGCAGCAACATTCCTGTCATAGGACGCGGTCACGACCGCATCGTCAGCGGTAAGCTTTCCGGCCATGCTGCCCTGATAGGTCGTCGTATAGCCGTCCTTATTCGCGTCAACGGCGGTGAACTCATAGCGGTCATTCTCCGTAAGTCCGAAGATCTGTGCCTTCTGTCCGTCCCTCAGCGTAAATTCCGCCTCCTTTCCGGAGCTTAGGGCAGTAAGCACCGTGTTGCCGTCAACGACGATCTTATACTGTTCTCCTTCACCGCCGGTGACCTTGACCTTGTACGGGAAGTTTTTACGGGTATCGCCCTGGTTTCCGGTCACTTTATGCACCAGGGTGACGTCATGGGTGGAGTCGTTCGGATCCGGATCGTCCTCATTTCCGTAATTCTCGGTAAATCCTTCGTTTTTGGCCGTCTGCCCGCGGCGGACCATTGCGGAGCCGAACACCTCAAAGCTGCCGGCGTCTGCCCCGTTCTGGACGTAGACGTAAAGATCCCTCACCTCCGTGTCGTAGCGGATGCCCTCGCAGGGTTCTCCCGTCACGGGATCCTGCGCAAGCCCTGTGATTGTGTAATGATAGATTCCCGGCGCCGTAAATTTGGAGCTGTCATAGGTGATCGTGCCCTGGTGGCCGCTGTCCGCAAGTCCGTCGGAGGGCCTGTAGGCCACATTGCCTGCCGTTACCGCGCCGTCCACGCCCTTTAACACCGTCTGTCCCCCGTACTCGTCCGTTCCGGCGGAAAGCACCTGGAAGCCGAAGGCAGTGTTCGGCATGTAGGTATTGCCGTCGGTAATCACCTTCACCGAAAACTTCTCCGATGCCACTGCCTGAGGAGCAGCATATGACGTCGTCCCTCCGGCAAAAACAAGTCCCGCGGCGATAAGCAATGCGCATGCCCTTGCCGTGCACTTCGCAGTTGTTCCACAGTTTTTTCTCATTCATTCTCCTTTCGCAGCTATACATTTCTGAGGCAGAATCCGCGAATGCGGTTCTGCCGGACGAGGCGCCCGGTGTGTCGGCACCGGTGCGCCGGTTGAGTTTTATTCTCCCGTCCGGGACCGGACGGGCTCCGGGCGCAGCCGGTGGACGACGAGGATTATCCTCCCCGGCACCGCGCCGGTTTCCTCCTGTATCTCTCTGCCCAGGCAGCAGGTGACGAGCATATCCCCCTTCCGGATTCCGTCGCCCGGATTATCGTTTTCCGCCCGGACAAGGCGGAAAAGGCCTCCGGTCATCACAAGCCAGAACAAGGCCAGAACCGCGATTCTCCGCGCCAGCGCCCTGATCGCGTCCGCCGCGCGCCTTCTCTCCAGCCGGTGCTCAATAATATCCCCGGGCGTCTTTCCCATTTCCGGTCCTTTCCGCGGCACCCAGGCTCCGCCCCGCTGCCTGCTCCAGTTCCCTCTGCTGCCGGATAATAATCTCCTCACAGCGGGCGATCTTCTCCCTGTATCGTTCCTCCTTCGCGGACATGCATACCTGGTACGCCCTGTTAAGCCTCCGGATTTCCTCCCACACCGAGGTCTCATCCACTCCGCCGAACCACTTCTTCACAAAAGTCATTCCCGCGAGAATCAGTGCAGGATCCTCCGTTTCCCATTCACCGGTTCTTTTCATACCAGTACCTTATAACCCGATGAGGCAGGAGCCGCGGCCTGCCGCCCTTCTTAAAGAGTGCTGCCGGCCCGCTGCCCGTGATGAGGAAAAGGCCCGCGAGAAGCGAAATCCCCGCGATGGCAAGCCACATTCCCCGGTCGCCGGAAATGCCGGTCGGAACGGCACTGATCTCTCTCCGCACCGTAAACTGCGCCTCATGATCCCTGCTCATTCCCGCGGTCACCTTAAGCGCTTCCTGATCCGTCTCCGCTCCCGTCGGAGAGCTCACCTCCCCCCGGTATCCGGCATTTCTCTGGGCATCGCTCATCAGCAGTGTGACCTCCGCCGTACAGCCTCCGGGAACCGTGATTTCCATGCTGTTCTCCCCGGAAAGCCCGAACTGTCCTGTTCCGCCGGACAGAGGAATAATCACCTCCTGTCCTCCGGTCAGCGCAGGGAGCCCCTCTGCTTCCGGCGCCGCACCGCCGGAGTTTACAAGGCGGATGGTGTAGGTAAACACCTCCCTTCCGTCCGCCATGTTGCCCTCCGTGCGGTGCCGCACCGTGAGCCTTAAGGAGGAGTCACTGTAATAGACCCTTACCACCGCACTGCCGTCCGCTCTTACCCGCTCGCTGTTGTCGATCCGGTAAAGACGGTACCTGTCCGCCCATCCCTCGGGATATCCGGCCGCAAAGCGCTGCTCCAGGGCTGCGGTATCCACATGCACCGCTCTTCCTATAACTCCCCTGCCGGTTCGGATAACCAGGGCAGGGCTGTCGCTGGTGCCGCCCGTGCCGTCCTCATAGATCCCCATTGCGTTCCTGAAATAGACCTTAAGCGTATAGGGGGCGTCCACTGCCTCGCTCTCCGGAATCCAGAGAGCGTGAAGCACATAGTATTTATCTCCGTTCGCATCTCTTTCCGCATTGTCGATCATGCTCCCGGTGACAGTCAGAATCTCCCCGGGGAGGCCGGCTGTGTTCTCATAAGTCCAGCCGCCGAACACATATCCCTCACGTGCTGGTATCCTGTCGCTTAAGAGATGGAAATCGCCTTCCGCCAGGCTTCGGTCATCCGTCATGAAAACTGTCTCGCCGTCCGCAGTTCCGCCGGCAGTGTCATACATGATCCGGATTCTTCTCTCCGATTCATCACTGACAAAGATCCTGACGTCCTCAAGCGCTGCTCCCGATGTCCCTCCGGGCAGGGAGAAGCAGTATTTATATCCCAGCGAAGTCAGTTTCCTGGCGTTCTGCTGCCCGATTGACCCCGCCGAGCCCGTAATGGTGGGGAGATCGGACATGACAGCATTGCGCAGTGTGACATAAGTACCGTCGCCGTGATAATTCCGGACCTCGACACGGAGATCGTCCGGGGAGTATCCGTCCCTGGTCCTGAAGAAATACCAGGACTTCTTGTCCAGGGTATTATGTCTGGAGAAAAAGCTGTAATTCGTCGGATCAAGCCTCATGTACTGATCGTTCCCCGGCGTCTCCGTCTCCTCGTCCACAAGGTAGTAGCGGGCCTCGCCGCCGTCCAGCGGATAGGGCCGGTAGGCGTAATATGCCACGGGGTCAGTTCCGTCCAGGCGCTTCACCCAGACCTCGCTCCGCCCGATATCCTTGAAATTGCCCTCGAAATCGAGGTTTCCCCTGACCTGGTACGGTGCCTCTGCGGACAGAATCACGCTGTACGACGCCTTTGGCGCGCTTCCCGTACCGGAGGAGAGCTTTGTCACCGTCACGGAGAGAGGATGCGACAGCGCCGTTGTCACGGCATTCTCCTCGCCGGTAAGGTCCGGTATCCCCGCGGTAAAGGATTCCCCGTCCACACTGATTGTCAGCTTGTTCATGTACTTTCCCAGATTGTTCCACTCCGCGTTGCCGACAATGGTCAGAACCATCCGGTCCTGCGGCTGGTATTCCCTGCGCGTGGTGATTCCGTGCTTTGAGCCGCTGTAGCCCGGGAAAGATTCTCCTTCATACTTGAAGGTGGTGTTGGAACCATGGAAGCTCACCTGATAGGATGTGGTTTCCTCCGCCAGCGCGGTTATGGTCACCGGACCGGCTGCCCCGGAAATAACAAAGATTTCCGCCTGTGCCATGCCCTCCCCCGAATAGAGCGTTACACTTTCTTCGCCGGCGGTATAGCTCACCTCCCGGATGACGTATCCTTTCTCCGCACCAAGTCCGAAGCTGTAGTCCTCACCGGTCCTGAACTGCCGCGCCCCGGTGAATTCCACCCTTCCGGCCGCATCGAGCTCCTCCCCGGACGCGCTGTCCTTCAGAACAAAGTTCACGTCCAGGTACTGTACCTCCCGCCGATACCGGAGAACGACCTCCTCCGGGCTCACCACGATTCCCGTCACCGCATCCGGGGCCAGCGTTACATAGTAGTAGCCCGTATTGCCGTCAAAGAATATTGCCCGGACTTCTACCCCGTCGACATATGCCCCGGTGAATTCATATCCCGCGACAGCCGCTGCCAGGCCCAGTTCTTCGAACACCCCAAGGGGGATGGTGATCCCGCTTCTGCCCTCCACGCCTTCCACGGTCACCGTGACCATCTGCCCCTTGTTGTCTCCGGCAGGGGTTACCTGGTCGAGAGAGAGCCTTCCCCGGGATAACAGGACCGCTCCGTCCCCGGCCTCTTCGGGCGGTTCCTCCCCCGCGGATTCCTTAAGCTCCTCCGTCTGCTCCCCGTCGCTGCTTTCCGTCTCCGCTGCCGCTTCCGTCTCTTCTGTGCCGTCAGTCTGCGGCAGACCCCCGGACTGCTCTATTTCCCCGGTCTGCCCCGGGTCCGCGGCCAGCTCCGGACCTGCGGCCTCTCCTGTGTCCCCGGGCTGTTCCGGAACCAGGGCCTGCCCTGATTCCCCGGAAACCTCCGGGCTCCCGGAAATCTCCGTATTTCCGGGAAGCGCTCCGTCCGCGGGCTGTTCCGGATCACCTGCCGCCCCGGTCTCTTCCGGCTGTCCTCCGCTCCCGGCGGACTCCGTTCCGGCGGGCTCTTCCCCGCTCCCGGCGGACTCCGCTCCGGCGGGCTGTCCCCCGCTGTTTTCCTCCCCCGTATCCGCGGGCAGTTCCTGGTTCCCGGCCGCTTCGGCCGTCACCTGTTCTCCTTCCTCCTGAGCATATTCTCCCGGTTCCGGGGATTCCTCCATCCCCGGAATCTGCGCATCTCCGGCGGGACTGCACGGATTCTCCCCGGATTCCCCGGTCATACCTGCCTCTTCCTCCGACACGGCACCGGTCTCCGCCGCGAATGCGCGAAGAGGCACACCCCGCCCGAAAACGGCGGCTGCCGCCAGAAGAAATGCTGCAAACCAAAACAGTACACGGCTTTTGTTCATCTATAACCTCCCAGTCATCAGAACGACAGAACTGATCTCCTCGAAGCCGGAGACGGCCCGGGCGGAAATTCACCGGCAGATATGCCGGTTCTCCTGCAATAAAAGCAAAACCCCTGACGGACTTCCGGGGATATCCCGCAGCTATCCTCAAAGAACAGGCGGCGGTATGGAAAACACCATCGAAACGCACCGCCGTAGCGTCCCGAATAATCCGTAAAATAAAGTGGAAAATCTCGGTCAGAATCGACCGGACGGGGAAATCCCCCCTGACATGGCCGGCGGCATAAAGCCTGCCGCTCAGCGTATTGATATGATACGCCGCGCCGGGAAACAGCGTCAATAGTATTCGGGTAATAAGACAAAAAGTCGTCCTTTTCTGTCGGTCAGTGACAGAAAAGGACGACTTTTCTTCGATGTGCTGCGGCTTCTGCCGCTGATAAAAAACAGTATCTCCGGGAATCCGGCACGGACAGGAAACCGGTATTCCCGGGAAACTACATCTCCGGCATCACCCCTCCAAAGGGTGATCCACGTGGACTTTAAGCCCTACCTCGAAGAGGCGGTTCCAGGGAAGCCTCAGGCTGTCGATAACGACGCGGTGTGCTTCATCGGAGATCTTCCGGTCCGCATACTCCTGGAGAAGCTTCCGGATCAGCTGAGCTGTGCTGCCGTACTCCCCGTCCGTATGTCCCTCCTCGGTTCCCGGCGCGGCAAGGCCGCTGCCGGCAACATACCCCCGCACCCTGGCACAGTATCCCACGTCCTCCACATAGCGGAGCGCGAGAAAGTCCTCCAGAGCTTTCGTTGGCCCGGTAATCTGGCGGATCATCGCCGCGGCGATGCATGTGCCGAAAGAATTGGCGGCGGTATTCCAGCCGGCGTAAGAGGATATCTCCCACTGTATCCCCTGCTCCTTAAGCATCTCGAGAAGGAGCTCGTCTCCGCCGTTGGCATAGGCGACATCCGCAATGATGACGCTCTTCCCGAGCCTGTGAAGCGCGTAGTCCGCCTGAGCCATCAGTTCGGGCAGGGTGCGGAACGCACCGTACTCCGGGGCCCTGACCGGTCCGTCCGCTTCAGCCGCCTCCTTCATTCCTCCTGACGGCATGTTGACCAGCATGACCAGATCCGCGTCGGAAAGGCTGTCCACAGGAAGGCCGCCCGCGGTCAGGATCTGGTATTTCACGGACTCCCCGATGGGCCTGTCCTCGTAGAGCGGAATCACCTGCGGAGAGAGGACGCTGGCAAATTTCACATATACCAGCGGCATCCTTCCCTCGATGCGGTTCATTGCCCGCGCAAGGAGGGCACAGCCGACGCCGTCCGCGTCCGGGTACATATATGCCCTGGTGTTTACGCGGAAATCCCGGATCGCCTCGCGCACTGCCTGCTGGTCCTTCGCGGTAAATCCGTACGGAGAGGAGTCATCCTGGGGAAATACAAGGAAATCAAAGGTTCCGTCCGCGGTGAGGCGGACAGCCTCCTTGTTGATCTCCACATTGACGGCCCTCCGGTTCAGATAATCCTTCAGATATTCGGGAGGGAGCCTCCGGCAGATCTCCTCCAGCTCCTCCTTCTCCCCGTCCCCGGCGATCCCAAGCTCGAGCCTGTGGCTGATCAACCCGTACCGGTGAATCTCCAGCCCGAAATCCCCGTAGTAATCCGGCTCTTCCTCCGCGCTGGAGTAGGAGGGGTTTCTCATGATCAGACTGAAGGCGTAGATCACGATTCCCGGATTTGCCTCCTTTATTGCCCGCACCGCCTCCAGGCGGTCCTTCAGCACCTCCGCCGAATCATGATGCAGCCTGGAGGGAACGATGCCGGAATACAGAAGCGTATCCACGGAGAGCACGGCGGCCTCCGCGTCTTTCGCGTTCTCCACCGTCCACTCCAGGATCTTCGCCGGGTCGCCGGGAGTTTTTCTCTGCCCCATAAGGGCTTTCGGCGGCCGCACGACGACGTAGTCCGGGCTCTCCGTCATGAGCACGGGAAAATCGTAGTTGCATGGCCTCTCGTCGAGAGGGACAAGAATTATCTTATGCATTGCCCTGTCCGATCATCAGAACTTCCTTCCGGAACCGGAATGAGTTTTGCCCGAGGAACCGCTGTACGAGCTGTGATAGGTGGAGCTTCCCGAAGAAGAAGACGAGGACGTCGAGCTTCCGCCCGTGTTCTTCGGTGCCGGCGCAATATACCTCCTCGTCGTATCTACGTCGATCAGCCTGTCCCCCGCACTCGAGACCATTAGTGCCGCCGTGACCAGGTACATGTCCGCGTCGGCCTGGGGCTTCGGCACCGCCATCCGGCTCTTCGCCCCGCTGAGGGAGATCCCGCCGAAGGCAGTACCCGCCGCCGCGCTTCCGAACAGCGTCATGATCCAGTAGAACAGGCTGCGGGGCACCCTTCCCGTACGCTCCATGTGCGAAAGCTGGTCGAGCCAGTGATTCATCCCCTCATAGTAATCCCCTGAATATGCACTCGACTCCGCGGCGTCAAGCATCCTCCCCGCATTGACGGAGGAGAGCCTCTTTGCCCCGCTTCCGGAGGCATAGATTTTTGCATAATCTCCGTAGTCCGCCCTGCGGAACATGGTCAGCACGATGCCGTCGCTGTTCTCGCCGAAACCGTATCCGCAGTACTCGTAATACAGCTTCGCGTATTCATCCGCCTTAAGGCCGCCGGTGTCCTGCGCAAGGCAGATCACCACATCCTTGCCGTACTTGTCCGAAATCTTCTTCGCTGCATCCGTAAGGGACCGCAGCTGCTCATCCGTGAGCGTCCCGGTGTAATCCCGCACTCTGGGAGCATTGCTGTCATGGCCGGCCGCAGGCGCCGCACCGGGGCCGGGGTACCACTCCGGGGCAAAGGGCATTCCCTTGACATAGAGCATCCGGAAATTCTCGATCCAGTCCGCGACACCTTCCTCGTACTCCCCCGAAGACATATAGGAGTAGAGCACGTCGTCCATCTCGTTGGCGTACTGCTCGGTGTAGAGCTTCATGGTCTCCGGCCCGGAGCAGGCTACCCACCAGCCGCGGTCCTCCGGATCCATGCAGATGAAGAGGCAGACGCCCTCAAAGCCGTCCCCGCAGCCATAGCCGTTGAAGTCAAAGAAGTCCGCTGCGAGGATATCCTGGCCTTTGCCGTAGGAGGAGGAATCCGTGTACACCACGATATCCTTTCCGGTCTCACTCCGGATTTCCTTAAGGCGGGTCTCCATCCGGAGCTCCGCATCCGCGGAGAAGATGTCCGCGGCGTCCACCACCCTGGGGGCAGTGTCGTCATGATAAAACTTGAACTGGTCCGGCGTCACCGGATACCACGCCGGAAGCGATGCTCCCTCTCCGACGCGGAGATTGCCCGCTAAGTCCGTATAGGCGTTGGCATAATTCTCCGGCTCCCCGGCATCCTGAACGGGAAGGGTCTCCTCCTGGCCTCCGGGATCCAGAGGAAGCACTTCCTCCGTCTCCCCGGCGGTGCCGTCGGCAGCTCCGTCCAGACCGTCAAGCACATCATCTATATCGCCGGCCAGCTCCCCGAGGTCCTCTTCCAGGCTGCCGGTCAGCTCCCCGAAGTCCTCCTCCAGGTCACCGGGCAGGGAGAGGCCGTTTCCCTCGTTCCCGAACGAAATAACTTCGCCGTCATTCTCACCGCCGGTTTCCGTGTTATCGGTTCCGTCCGAAGCATTCTCCGCCCCGCCAGCGTTCTCTATCTCGTTCTCCGTCTCCTCAATTACGTCAGACAGCCCGGACAGCTGGTCAGTGATCGAATGGATGAACGCCGGCCGCGCTCCGGCCGCTTCCGCACGGGCGGGAACAGCGGCAGCCGCGATAAGAAGTGCAAGAAGCAAAGCAAACCTTTTCAGTCTTTCTCTCATCTGTTGTAAATCCTCCTCTCCATGGGCAAAACCAGACTGCAGGCGCATTTACGCCCCCAGGAGATATTTGATCACCGCAAGAAGCATGATGCCGCCGACCACCGCCGCGGCGCGGACCAGGAAGTAGTTCCGGCTCACCGTCTTGTCCGTCGGGATCTCGCCGACCACCTTTCCGGTCTGTCCGTTGACCGCAAAGGAATACTTCTTCTTGTCATGCTTTATGTCAAAGAGATAGATAGGGAACAGCAGATATTTCGCGTTAAGGTTGAGCTTCACGTCTCCGCCCGTCCTTCTTACTCCGTAGTATCCCGCTACGTTGGACGCCGCGATACCGGCTGCTGTTGTGAGCATTCGCTTCTTCGCCCTCGACTCGATGTCGTTCTTCGCCACGTCGAACCTGTCCGCGGTAAAGCCGGCAAGGTAGCGCATGTCAAAGGGCTTCGCCTCCTTCATGTTGAAGGGCTCCATGGAATCCATGAGGGCGTCGTCAATCCTTCCGCTCGCGTCCACCGGAAGGTTCTCGAAGGGAATGGAGATGTTCCGCGACATGCTGAACCTGCGGGTCTCCGTGACCTCGTAGTCCCCCTCCTGATGGGAATTGCTCTTGTTTCCGACGAAATCCAGGGTTCCCTCAACCTTCCCGGAGAATACCCAGAAGGGAACATAGACACCGGTGACATGCCCCATTGTGCTCTCGGAGAAGAACCGCTTCGGCAGAAGCACCTTCCCCTGGTAGAATTTCTGCATCGCGGCAGGAAGCTCCTTCGCGGTGATCCTGAAGGGGATCACGCCGTCCGGCCGGAGTTTGCCGGTAACCTTGTCCGTCAGCACGATGTTGTTGCCGCAGTAGGGGCAGGTCAGGGCGACCTGCGAGGGCGGGGCGATGATCTCCGCGCCGCAGGACTTGCAGTTGTAGACCGGAAGATCCTCGGCATTCTCGTCGGTCACCTGATCCGTAAGGCTCTGGAAATCAAAACCGCCGACCGTCGTCTGGTCTTCCCCGTATTCCTCTGCGTCTGCTCCTGCCGCAGAAGCCGTTCCCGCAGCAGCAGAGGCCGTTCCTGCGGCAGCGGCTGCTGCTCCTGCCGCCGGGGAGGACTGCTGTGCGGCTCCCGCCGCATTCTGAGGCCCGGCGGCCTCGATGTCCACCGAGGTTCCGCAGTACTCGCAGAGCATTTTCCCCGAAACCGGGTCAAAAATCATGGGGCCGCCGCAGGCCGGGCACTTCTGTTCGCTGACCGCACTGCCCCTCGACATCATCCTGGAATCCGCCATAACAATCTGTCCTCCTTAAAACTCCGCGGGGGAAATCCCATCATCATTATACAGCTCATACTCTTCCGGCACCGCGCCGTGGCACAGATAAGCCAGGCTGCCGTAATCTACACCCACCGTGTTTTCCGCTGCCTTCGCGAGGGGAAGGACATGGCCCTTCCGGATAAAGATCACCACTTCGTCAAGTTTTGCCCTGATGTAGTGATCCCCCGCGGGAAGTATCTCCTCCTCATAGTCCTCCGCGCTTCTTAAGCGGACGAGTTTCATCTCCTCGGGGAGGTAAACCATGCGCCCCGAGGCATTGGGCTTCACCACCGGTGCAATCAGAATGCTCTCCCCGACGAGAAGCTCATCCTCCGTCTCCCTTGCCCGCATATCGTCCCTCCACACGAAGCCCAGAGGGGTGAAAAGCATGCGGCTGTCCCGCACCGCTTTCATGAACTCCGAGTAGAGATACGGCAGAAGCGCGTATCTCAGCCGGACTATCTGCGCCGCCTTTTTCTCCGTTTCCGGGCCGAAGGCGTAGAGCTCCTGGCGTCTTGTCCCGAGCGCCGAGTGATTCCTGAAGAGCGGGATAAAGATGGCAAGCGCAAGCCAGCGCAGCATAAGGTCGGGCGTGACGTCCTCGCCGAAGCCGCCGACATCCGCGCCGGAGTAAAGGAATCCGCACATATTGAGGGCAGGCATCTGCTGCATCGACAGAAGAAGGTGCTCCCAGCGCGATGAGTTGTCCCCGGTCCAGACGCCGCCGTATCGGTGCATGCCCACGTAGGAGGAGCGCGAGAACATGAGGATCCTCTCCCCGGGACGGTTCCTCCGGAAGGCCTCGCCCGCCGCGCGGGTCATGTTGTAGCCGAAGAGGTTGTGCACCTTGTCATGGCGCACCCTTACGCCGTCCGCATCGTGGTAGAACTCCCGGTAATCCTCCTCCCGCTGGGCCATCTCCCCCACCAGGGACAGGAGGCGGTTCAGCCTGCCGATGTCAATGTTGACCCCTCTGAACTCATCCAGCTCGCCGAAGACCTCATTCAGGTGCTTCTCCGTGTAGAAGATGGAGGGCTCGTTCATATCGTTCCAGAAGCCGTCAATTCCCTGGTCCAGGAGAAAACTGTACTTGTCGCCGAACCACCTTCTCGCCCCGGAATTGAGTACATCCGGGAAATGGGAGCGTCCCGGCCACACCGCGACGACGAAGGGATCACCGTTTTCGTCCTTGACGAAATAGCCGTTTCTCACCCCTTCCTCGTAGACATCGTAGCCCTCCTCGATCTTGACGCCCGCGTCGATGATCGGCACGAGATGCACGCCTTTTTCCTTCATCTCGGATACGAACTTCGCGAAATCAGGGAAAGTTTCGCCATTCAGCGTGAAGTCCTTGTAGCGCTCCATGTAATCGATATCCAGATAGATGCTGTCCAGCGGGATGCCGGCGCGGCGATACTGGTCAGCCACTTCCCGGACCTCATCCTCGTTCATGTAGCTCCAGCGGCTCTGTCCCAGGCCGAAGGCCCACTTCGGCGGGACGTAGCTTCTCCCGATGATCGTGCGGAAAGCGGTGACGATCTCCCCGGGAGTCTCCCCCTCAAGGATATAGATGTCCGCGTCGTTTTCCTTAAGATCTATCCTCACCTGGCTGTAATCCGTATAGCCAAGGTCAAACTCCAGCTTGCCCGGAGCGTCGATGTAGAGGCCGAAGCACCTGTCCTCCCCGCCGTAAGCCTTGTCGAACAGCAGGAAATTCTGCGACGCGTAGAGTGACCTGCGCGTCTCCAGGTGGTTGGGCATATCGCTGTTCCATGAGATATAGTCCCATCCGCGCTTGTTGATTCCCCTGACCGTCTCTCCCAGGCCGTAGATTATCTCCCCCTCGGAGAGGCAGTAGAGCAGAGTCCTTCCCCCGTCGGCGAAGAGGACATGGTCCCTTCCGCCCTCGGGAAGGCCCTTCTCCTGCGGGATATCCGCAGTGACGGATTCCGTGTTGAAAGGGGTTCCGATCCGGTATTTGCGTATCATCTTACTCTCCATGCCGAGTTCTTTGTGTGCGAGGCGCGCCGGGAAGCTGCGGATGCAGTTTTCCTGCTGCGATAAGGGCTGTCTGGGCTCGGCGCAAACAGCCGTGTGAAAAACCGGCGCTTCAGCGCGGTTTTTCACACTATTCCTCCGTTTCGAACTGCTCTGCCGGCTTTCCCTTCAGCTGAGCTTAAAGAGCCTTGCGCATGCAGGCTTGTCTGTCCTCAGGCCAAGCGTGTGCGCCCCGGCATCGAGGGTGAAGGGGATGTCATTCTCCGCAGGGTAGATGCACTCCGCGCTCTTTACCCATTCGGGAACAGGAAGCGATACCTCGTCGTCAGCCTCCGTGCGCACCGCTCCGTAGCGGGCAGGAAGCTTCCACACCGCGAGGTATCCTTTCTCCCCGCAGTCCAGTCCCAGCGCCATCCAGGGATCCGCCGGCTTCGCGAGCCCGATGGGCCAGAAGGGCACCGAACTGAGGATATCCCCGCGGATGCTCTTATAGACCGAGATTCCCTCCGCCACCAGGGCCCTCCGGTCATCGGAAATCCTGGCGAGATGCCCGCTCTGATGAATGCGCAGCAGCATGGTGTTGACCATGTTGAACACGGTCTCCTCCCTCGACGCTCCGTCCAGGGGATAGGACCAGACCGCGGCCTGCTCCGGGGTCACTGCCGTGGGCGCGTTTGTCGCGATCATGGCGTAGTCGAGATAGTTTTCCATGTCGCTCGTGGACTGGATCGACAGCCTGGAGAGCATCGCGTAGTCCATGCGCTGCCCGCCGCTCCCGCAGTTCTCGATGATAAGGTCGGGATAGCGCCCGAAAATGCCGTCCAGCCAGGCGATCACCGCGCGCTCATGCTCCAGAAGCCCGTCGCCCGCGCTGTCTGCGTGAAGGGTCGTCCCGATTCCCGGCTCAATGTTGTAGTCCATCTTGAAGTAACCGACGTGGTACTCGTTCACGAGGCGGTCTATCACCGCGTCCATGTGCTTCACAACCTCGGGATTGCGGTAATCCAGCTGAAAGCGGCTCCGGTCATAGACCCTCTTCCCGTGGCGCATGAAGAACCAGTCGTCGGGGACCTTCTTCGCCAGCGCGCAGTGGATGCCCATCACCTCGGGCTCGATCCAGACGCCGGGGATCATCCCCTTCGCGCGCACATAGTCCATCACCTCCGAGAGGCCGTTCGGGAAGCGCTCCCTGGACTCCTCCCACTCGCCGACGCTGTCCCACCAGGGGCCGGCGGAATACCATCCCGCGTCCACGACGAAATACTCGCAGCCTGCCGCGGCTGCCGCGTCGATGAGCGGAAGCTCCGCCGCCGTCGTGGGATCGCCGAACAGGCAGTTCATGTAATCGTTGAAGATAACCGCAAGCTTCCTGTTGTCCTCGTTGGGCCTGCGGATGATTCTGCGGTACCTCGTAAGCGAGGCAAAACTGTCGTTCAGCACGGCGTTCTCCGCCGTCCCGGCGGCGGAAACTCCCACCGCGACGGGCACGCTCTCGAAGGACTCCCCGGGGGCGAGATCCTTCGACCAATGTGAGTATATCTCGCTGGGGCCGGCGGCCGCCACATACATATGACCGAACTGGTAGCCAATCTCCCAGTGCCAGGAGCCGTTGTGTTCAATCTCCCAGAAGAGCCCGCTGCCGGTCTCGCGGTTGACGATGAGGCCCATGGGGATGTACTCCTTGGTGGACCAGTTGCCGGTGTTGGTCACCTTGAAGATCTTGGAGGTGCGCTGGGTCTCGACGCTCTGGTTGCGCTCCAGGGCGAGATCGGAAAGCCTGTACTCCCTCCAGTTGAGCTCCCGCTGCCAGCCGTTGTGCGGGACGAATACCCTAAGTTTGTTCTCCGGCTCCCCGGTTCCCTCCTTCTCGAAGCCCTCGTAGTGGAATCCGGACACATAATCCACCGTCTGCACCGCATCTCCGGCATTCCGCACGATGTTCTTCATCCTGACGACGGGGATCCCGTCGTAGAACTGCATCAGCGTATCCGCCTGAATTCCGGTCTCCTCGTCCCCGCTGGTGACGCAGAGCACCATTCCCTCGTCATTGCGGGTAATCACGTGGTCGACATACTTCATCCTGTAGCCGGGCGCCGTCACGATGAACTGGTTGCCCTGGCGCTCGTAAGGGCGGTCCGCCCCCGCTATATTGACGTTGACCAGCGGGAAACCGTCGTGGACGGCCCAGCTGTGGATCTCGTCCTCCTTAAGGGGAAGCGCGGAGAAGTGCAGAAGTTTCAGCATTCCCTCCTCCGTAATGCCGAGGCGGATGTAGATTCCGTTCTCGCTGATATCGATAACTCTTCCGTTAAATGCCATGGCCAAACCTCACTTTGTGTTTTCTTAAGCCCGCCTTCGCTGCCTTATCTTTTCCCGCTCTTATTCCGCGGTTCTGCTGCCCAGGGACAGCAGCCCGTAGATTACCGGCTGGTGAAACATGTACAGGATGAGGCAGTGCCTTCCGATCCACTCGAGCGGCGCGATCTTCGTACCCTTAAGATACTTCAGCCATCCCAGCTCCTCGAAAAGACGCTTCAGGAAATATCCCGTCACGAAAAGGAAGAACCAGGGGAACAGCGAGAAATAATCCGCGGAGTAGAAATTATCGGGGGGAAATCCGAAGAACGCAGTTACGGGATTTCTGTAGAGTCCCTGCGGCAGCCGGATGAACTTGAGGAGTTCGAAACCGAGGAACTTGTAGTTGATCCCCCTTGTCACAAGGAACAGGACAAAACTGCTCCAGGCGCCGATATCCGCGGGAACGTGCTTAAGGAGTTTTTCCAGGGGGATCAGGATCAGCATGGAAGCGCCGATCAATGTCAGCACGCCGAAGAGGATGTGCTCATCCTCAGGCATGAAAAACATCGTGACTGCCGTTACAAGGATTCCCGCGAGAGAGACGAGCAGTCCCCTCTTAAGATGATGCCGCCCCAGAGCCCACGAGAAGCCGGAGACGAGAATAAAGGTGCGGCAGATGCTCTGCTGCCACAGATACCCCGCCTCTCCCCTGAACCATACTGCGTTTACACCGTAGATGAATACCAGATCCCACATCAGGTGGTACAGTGCCATGGAAATAAAGGTAAAGCCGCGAAGAGCATCGATATAATTCAATCTCTTTTCTTTCATAGAGTTTCACCTCGCAAAACCTGTCCGAAACGATCGCGATACCGGGACAAACCAGGTTGTTCCCCGGTTGTATGCGTCATCCTTCAGGAAAAAGAGAATCGTAATCATAAGATGTATAAAACTCACGTATGCGTGCAATGTACTTCCGGTAATTATCTGCCGTTATTCTGTGGCATCCTTCTTTCATACACTTTAGTATATAACTATTAATATTCGGGTGATAATGAATATCATCCGCATAATTATCCAGATCCGTGATCAGATCAAATTCGTCGTTAAAAGAATACAGACGGACATTCGGACACTGCAGCAGGAGTTCAACCGCATACTGCTCCATATCAATTCTCCGGTCTATATGCCCCGGCCCGCCCTGATTAATTGTATCCCACCACAGAATGCTGTACGGCGGGAAAAACAGGTCAAATTCCGTATTCGGGTATTGCTCCGCAGTATCCGTCAGATTCAGGGTGATGTTGTCACGCACATACGACAGCCATTCTTCAGTCTCTGCAGGATCCGCCGGATCCGTATTCTTCTCCGGTCTTTCATAACGGTCCAGGGCGCCGCTTCCCTTTAGATACTGGTCCGCCCTCTCGTCCGCGCTTTCCTCCCCGTCTGCAGTGCCCTCCTGCCCCGTCAGCGAAGCCCATATCGTGGGAATCACCGCTTCCCGGAACACATCCAGGTTATATATGTACCGGACATCGTTGAACGGGTTCTCATCGTACAGATATCCCGGGTAATCGTTCCCTCCAAGCCAGTGGGCATCTGTAACAAACCACAGTGTATCGATGCTTCGAATGATATGGCAAAGATCTTTCCTGTGTTTGAGGGCAGTTTTGGTGTTCTCGTTAAGGATATAAAAGCCCTCTCCCAGAAAAGTAGTCCTGATAAAGTTTTCCCCAAACAGGTCCGAGGCTTCTCCTGCGGAAAAGCCGCTGGTCATCGAGGTGCCGATAATCAGGGCATTGTAATCCCCATGCCTGAGCATGCCGTTATTATTATAGAGCTCGTTCTTCCCCTGATAATTCAATCCTTCAAGAGGCTTGTGATAATGCCAGTAAGGATCAATGACAATTACGGTAACGGCAATTGCAGTCAGGACAGCAGCCCACGCCGCACACAGGCGAATCACCCATTTCCTGCTGTTCAAAACTTGTTCTCCTTAGAAATAAGCATAAATAAAGTGCGTGACACCGGAAAGAGACATCAGGCTGACCAGCCCCAACGTGATCGCGCAGAGGGCATCGGTGACACTGTACCTCTCCTTTTCCGCAAGCATCTGACTGTTCTTTGCAAGCTGCGTAATTCCTGCCGCCGCTGCGGCGAATACAACTGCTGAAGCAGTGACGGCTGTTTCGCCGATATATGCTGAAACCGATGCCGGAAGCATAGCAGCGCACATATCACGACTGAGACTCGTCCAGCCTCCGCGGGAGAATACCGCGAAAACACCGCGCATTGTTGTCAGATCCCCGGCCCGGAAGAGAATCCAGGCGAAGTTGACAAGAAGGAGCGTGAGAATTCTGCCTGGCAACCTCGGAAGCGCAAACCGTTTTCCAAGGAATCTGTGGACAATCATGAACACACCGTGCAGAAGTCCCCATGCAATAAATGTGAATGAGGCTCCGTGCCAGATTCCGCTGACCAGAAACACAATCAGGATATTGAAGTATGTCCGAAAAGCGCCCCTCCGGTTTCCGCCCAGCGGAATATACACAT
>JAEEGL015629965.1_pt1 | contig 27119 bp, 23 predicted proteins | sample 9134231 | NCBI WGS metagenome assembly JAEEGL01 (sample SAMN16246548, study PRJNA631951) | gut metagenome | biome: gut microbiome; feature: rumen; material: fiber-attached | host: Bos | place: Iran: Karaj | collected 2018-10 | reverse complement strand
TTATACAGCTAAATTTATGCTTATTGCAGCTTTTTAAGATGAAAAAAAGGCAAAGTGCATGTATAATTATATGAAAGGAGGATAAAATAGAGGATACCTGGGATTTATTGAGTGATTTTGGGATGTTGATCATACAAATGGCAATTTGTTTGGGGAAATAGCTCAGTTTTTTAATGGCGATGGCGGATACAATTACCGATTACAAGCTGAATCTGCATTTCAAAATAAGAATTATTTACAATGGATTTTATTATCAACTGATGGAATCCTTGAATATACTTTAGATATAGCACTAGTTCCTACTGCAATTATAACCTCAAAAATAGATAACTTCTGTCAAGAAACTTTAGGATTAGGTTTGACAGAAATGGCCGGTAATCTTCAAGCACATCAATTATTAAAACCAGCTGGCGAAGCTCTTTATCATTTTTCAAACTGGGCAAGATCAACAGCAGCTGCAAACGGCACAGCGTTTGTTTCAACAGCAACGAATGTTGGAGTCGGTACTCTTAATCAGGCTGCCGGACTGGTGGGGATAAATGGAAACTCAGTCAAGTTAAATGCTGGTCAACAAGGAAAACATATAAAAGGCCATAATAATTATACACCTGGAAAAAGTATTCTATATGGAAATCTCGATGCTGCCCAAGGATTATTAAATGAATATGCTGGTACTGGGCAAAAAATTAATGAACACAAAGAAAGAGTGAGTTTTGGAAAAACTATTGGCTTATGGGTTGGAAATGATACTTCTTATGAAACAACATGGGGTATTATTCATTATGGAAAAAATGGGGCACATATAGTACCAGCTAATCCACAATAAAGGGGAAATAATATGATATTAGATGAAATGATGCAAAATTTATATAAAATAAAAGGAGGCTCTATCCTTCATATTATATGGGATGAAAATTTGGAATTAATATGCAAAATGGATTTAAAGTATGAAAGTTGTAATTGTTTAGAAGAAGATGACCCAAATTATAAAGAGTATTATGCTTGCTGTGTAGAGATTATAAAAGTAATAAAATGTAATGAAACTTTTCAAAAAAAAGAAGGTGATTTAATAGAAGTTTCTATAGATAATCAGCCAAGTAGAATAGAACTTGAAGATGGATCTATAATTTGGCCATCGGAAAAAGATGATGAAAAAAATTAAATAAATTATTGAATTTATTTATATGAAAGTTATATTACAGATTAAATCCAAATCCCACAAATAGCAAGTTGTTGGAATATATTAAATAAAGATCAATATAATTTCTTCTGAGATTACCGACTAAGAATACCAGGGAAGAAGTTAAAAAGTAATCTTTATAGGCATTTCACTTTTCATATTGACAATTAATAAAAATGGGATAAAATATAATTACACTTTGGATTATCCCATGTTATAAGGTCAATAAAATGGATTTTATTTATCGCCATGCAGAAGAAACAATAAAAAGACTTGCAGATTCTTATCCGTCAATATTGGTAACAGGAGCCAGACAGACAGGAAAAACAACACTTTTACAAAAAATTACAGATGCCCGCAAGATTCCATATATTACCTTTGATGATCCATTGGAAGAAGCTTCTGCTAAAAATGATCCAAAAACATTCATAGAATTTCATCCTTTCCCTTATATGTTTGATGAAGTTCAGTATGTTTCTGATTTATTCCGTTATCTAAAAATCGAAATAGATAAAAACCGTCATAGCGGAATGTTTTATCTTACGGGAAGTCAACAGTTTTCACTAATGGAAAAAGCAACGGAAAGTCTTTCTGGCCGTATTGGTATTGTTCAATTGTATCCTCTTTCTGCAAGAGAAATCCGGGGTGACAGTTTTAATGACAATTTTATTCCGACAAAAGATTATATTTTGAAAAGAAACAAAAATATGGGCAAAGCAAAATACTCCGTACAAGACACCTGGAACAGGATTTTTCTTGGCGGGTATCCGGAAGTAATCAAAAGAAAAGTTTCTCCAAAGGATTTTTATTCAAACTACCTCAAAACTTACATTGAACGTGATATTCGGAAGCTTACACAGGTTGCAGATGAAACACTGTTTCTGCAATTCATAACTGTTGCTGCAGCCCGTACAAGTCAGCTTGTTAATTATCAGGACATGGCTAAAGAATGTGGAATAAGTGAAGTAACTGCTAAGAAATGGTTGTCTTTACTTGTTACAAGTGGTCTTGTTTATCTTTTGAAACCTTATGCTGTGAATGTTGAAAAACGTGTAGTAAAAACTCCAAAGCTTTATTTTATGGATACAGGACTTGCAGCTTTTCTTACACGATGGACAAATCCTGAAGTTATGCAAAATGGAGCAATGGCAGGAGCTTTCTTTGAAACTTATGTTGTCAGTGAAATAATTAAATCTTTTGCGAATAATGGGGAAGAAGCACCGCTTTATTTTTATAGAGACAAAGACAAAATTGAAATAGATTTACTTATTGAGCAAAACAATACTCTTTACCCAGTAGAAATAAAAAAGACTGCCTCACCAAATGCCGAAGATGCTAAAAACTTATACATAACAGGCCGCCTTAAAAATGTGCAGATTGGACAAAATGTAATTCTCTGTAATACAGACAAGGTTCTCACTATTCAAAAAGGCCAGGTTTCTGCTCTGGCGATTCCTGTAGAATTTATATAAAAAATAGACTCTTAAATCGTCACGACTTTTAAAGCTGATTATTCTTCTGCTTTGGAATTATCTAAAAAAAGAGTTTCTTAAGATGTTTAATTAAACGTTCTATTCTTTTTTATTTGATTGATTAGTCAAATTTTGATTACTTTGTATTTTAAAAAGTACGTTTTTCAATTTCTTTAATTAATCATTTGACAGTGAATTTTCCATTTGTGAAAGAATTTTGTTAATAATTTCTTTTTCCATAATTACTCCTGATATTGTATATTTATATCTAAAGTCCGGAAAAAAAGAAATAATATTCCTACAAATTGCTATTTGTGGGATATATTATATTTACTAATAAAACTCTTTTATTTTATTTTTTATTATTTTCCACAGATCATATTTGATAACGTACCATCTTCTGTATTGAGTAAGAAGTTACGTCCATAAAAATCAATTACTCTACATTCATTATTAATAAGACTAACTCCTACATATATTGAATCCTGCATAATTCCAGCATCTTTTTTACTTGGTTTCTTTATATTCCAAATCAACTCACCATTTAATGAATAACAAGCTACATTATTTTTTCCCTGAAATTCATCAATATCATATACAATAATGATTCTGTCGTTTAGTAAAACATACTCTCTGTTTTGTTCAATTTTATATGGCAAAGATATAATCACATCATTTATAGTAATTTTTTTTCCATTTATATTAATCATTTTAATAACCTCGCATTTGTAAATACTCCTACCTGCTCTAAATTCACATATGTATCATATTGAATTCCTCCTCCATTAAATCCAAATAATGAATTTGCTATACCTTCTCTTACATAAACACCTTTTTGTAATTCTACATCACAAATATACTTTGGCAATGATGGTAAAGCATACTTTTTTTGAATTTGATAAGCACTTAACCCTTTTATATCTTCAGGATTCATTAAAAAAGAGCCTTTCATTCTAGATTCTATACCATCATAGACCCTAACAAATTTAGTATTATTTTTTAATTTATAGGTCTTTACTGTCGTTCCTTCTTTATAAGGTGGATCATAATTTAATGATTTGTTAAACCAATGGTTTACTTTTTCAGCAGGTACACTTTTTGAAATTAAATTATTAGTTGCTGATAAATTGGCAGCACCTGAAAGTGCAGAAACTAAAAATAATGTTTGATCTATTTTTTGATCGGTATTAGAGTAGTATACTCCATATTCCGACATTGATATTAAACGGCCAGGTTCCATTGCGGGTACAATTGAAGATGGTGTTATATCCATTCCAAACACCCAACCAAAATTTCTATATGTAAATCTTGTTACTGTTTCATCAATTTTTTGAAGCCATGATGGCCAAGGCTTGGGGCCTTCGTAAGACTTTAGGACTGTATTTTTATATGGTTCATTCCCCAACAAATTGTCATTTGTATGACCAAATGCATCAAATCAACATATACAAACTTACCTTTTTCATTCCTCCTTTTAATATAATTATACAACTACTTAAGTTTTTTTTCATCTTAAAAATATGATAAAAACAGTTAATTAGTGATAAATTACTTAAACTCTTCTGATACTTTCTCAAACTAATAACTCTTTTGTAGAAAAAAAAATATAAAAATTCATTCTAATGGCTTTTTGTACTCTATAATATAAAAATAAAATATGTTACTATTAATTAAGATTAAAGTAAAAAAGAGTATTAACGAACAGGTTATGCTCTGAAAATAAATAAAAAGTTAGGATTAAAAATGAAAAAAATAATAATATTTCTGTTTTGTCTGTTAGTATTTATAAATTCTACAAATGCTGAAGTTTTAATAGGTAAAGAAGAAAAAACTTTACCTCAAAGCATACCGTCTAATTATCAAAATGATGAAGTTTACTCATTAAAAATATTCTATACCGGTAATGATGAAAATGATTTTAAATGTGTAAAAATGGAAGACTTTCGTTTTATAGACGCAAATAAAACAATTACAATTTCATATGATAATGCAATTAAAAGTGGAGGAGGCTCTGGAGGATCTATAGATTATTCTGGGGAAGATAAACATACTGTAAAAACAAAATTAATAATTACAAAAAAGAATGGGACTGTAAGTGAGAGCGTTTATGAAGATAAAGTTGGAACAATGAATTTGCTAATTAATAAAAATGATTGTTATATATTCGAATTATGGCAATGTGAAGAACGAACTTCCCCTAATACAAATTCTAAGTCAAAGTTATTTACTTTAACTCTTATAGGTGTTAATGAGATTCATACAACAGAAAACAATCATGTAATATTTGATTATAATGGACTTTTATACTCTTATAATGGTGAATTTGAAACTGGACAAACAACAAAAGGTCGCGATTATAGCTTAGAGATTTATGGGGAAAATTTATATGCTAGGAACTCTGGAGAAAAAAATCCTGAATGGTATGTAATAAAAGGAACTAAACTTACATTTGATTACAAAGAAGGTGATTATTCAATTCCTCAACCTTATGAAGCGCATAAAACAGTTGTATCAATAAACGACAAAGTTCTAGCTGTTAATAATCTACCAAAAATAGCAGAAGAGGATATGGAAATAAAACTATGTACTGTTTCAAAAGGACCTAATGATTTTGATTATTTGTATAATAAAAAAGAAACTATTAGTGAAGTCAAAATAAAAGTAGATAATACAGCTCCTGAAATAAAATTTACAAAAGATATAAAAAATAAAGAATGGATATCAGAATCAATAGAAGTATATGCAGCAGATGACAAAACAGGGATAAGACTTCTGGAGATAAAAAATGAAAATGATCCAGATTGTAATAAGATGTCAAATGATGGAAGTAAATTGTTAATTGACAATGACGGTAAATATACAATATCAGTTACTGATGGGGTTGGAAATCAAAATGTAAAAACTATAAATATGGATTTAAATCCTCCAGAAATAGAAATTAAAGATAATAATAACAATAAACTTGTTATTAATGAGGACGTATGGTTTACAGCAGAGAAAATAACAATAAATGTTATAGATGAAATCTCTGGAATTAAAAATATATTCGTAAAAGATCAGACAATAACAAGTCCTTATGAGATAAGTAAAAATGGAATATATACAATAAAAGCAACAGATAATGCCGGGAATACAACAGGAACAAAAACAATAAAGCTGGATAATAAACCTCCTGTAATAACAAAAAAAGCTTTGAGTTATACAAAAAACGGCGGGCTTATAGATACAATAACTGTTGAAGCAAGTATAGAAGAAGATAATACAAATTCAGGTTTAAGCGAACAAGTATATATAAAGAATGGTGATATTTTAGCCCAAAGCACGATTACAAAAATCAATGAAAACAATAAAACAATAAATGCAAAAATAGAAAATATCAATCGATCAGAAACAAATAAATATAAACTGAAAGTAGAAGCTAAAGATAACGCTGGAAATGAATCTATAGAAAGTTATGAAGATATAGTTTTACCACCTAAAATACAAATAGAAGTAGAATCAAAAAAAATAGAAAAAACTTCAGATGGAAAAACAAATACTGTAACAAAACTTAATCTTAAAAACTATCTTGAAAATAAGAGTTCATATAAAAATATAAAACTTCAGAGATTTATATATATAAATACAACAAGAATAACAGAAGAAAATTTCACTAATTATTTTACAGAGGAGGCAAGACAGGACTGGCGGAAAATTACAAAGATTAAGGAAATAAAATCTGATGAAATAGAAAATGGAATATATACAGACAGAATATCGACAGACAGCGGATTTGGTCATAAAGAAACTAGATATATAATAAGCTGGGAAATTGAAAACATATTTGATGAGGATGGCAATCCAATACGAGAGGAAAGTCAGGAGATAAAAGCGATAACTGCTGATAATCCAGGAACAGTAAAAATACAGATAGAAGGAAAAGATGAAAAAGTAGAAATAGATTTTGCAACAGGGAAGATGACAGAAGGTAAAAAAGGAATACAATTAGCTTCTGATGGAAGTATAAAAATCTGGATATCAATTGAGGATCTGGACTCAGAACCTTACGAAGTGGAAGTAAGTCAGATGATAAAAGTAAACGGAATATCAGAAGGTCTTAGTTATAAAAAAAACGGTTTTATTCAGAGTGGTATAAGCGGGAAATTACAAAATGAAACGGGTAAAGAAATATATGAGAAGGGAAAATGGATAGCTTTTCCAAATCCTGAATACCTTTCTTATAACAGAGAAACATGTCTATATCTTAAGATAAAAGAAGGATTCGATGAAGATAAGTCTGTAAGAGAAAGTGGTAAAATATATCTTAAAGCAGAACCTCTGGATCTTGGTGGATTTACACTTAAGGTTTGTGAAAAGGCAGATTATAATTCAAATGGAATAACGGCTCAACCTTTTCAGGATGTAAAATTGGAACTAAATGGAGAAGGTCAAAACGCAGAATGGAATTTTGATGATGGTATCACAGTTAATGGTATAACTGTAGAACATAAATGGAACCAAAAACCAGAACGTACAGGCCCTATTTCTGAGTATACTCTTAAAATAACATATATGGGCAAAGAGGCAACAATCCCCGTACATATAACAGATACCAAAATTGGAGTTTTATACGGAGATGAAGTATGGTATGGAAAACATGAAGTACTTGGGAAAATAAAGATAAAAGAAAAACAGACTTTGAAAATTGGTAGTTCTGAATGGGGAAAGGACATGGAGGTACTTTGTATTGAGGATGACAATGAAAACTTCATGGGGTGTTTTGAAGTTTATGGAAAACTTGAGATAAATAATGGTAACGGAAATGTAACAATAACAGGTGGAAAAAATTCAGAAAACGGAATTATAAAAGAGACCGAAGAAAACACATTAAATAACCTTTATTGGAAAGGGATAGAAGTTAATAATGGTGGACAAGCTGTAATTAATCATGCAGAAATAAGTGGCAGCCGAAGAGGTATTGCTGTAGATCAGGGGGGTATAGCAGTCTTAAGTAACTGTATATTTAAGCAAAATGGAATAGGACTTCATATATTAGGAAAAAGCGATTCACAGAATCTAACAGTAATTAATAATGATGAATATGGTATAAAAGAAGAATACGGTTGTAATTATAATATTATAAAATCTACAATTAAAGATAATACAATTAACTGGTACAATGCTGAAACTGGTGTTTTAAGTATTGATGAAATTAATGAACAGTTAGGGGAATAAAAAATTGATAAAAGTAAAAAATAAAAAAAGTTTAATAGTTATATTGATAACTGTTTTTATAACATCGATAGCTGTCGCCACACCCCCAGAAAAAGGAAGTTGGGGAGACAAAAACAGTGAAGGCATTCGTGAAAGTTTCGAAACAGAACTTTATAATCCTGCTCGTTATGCTTTTGATAACGATGAACAAACATTCTGGACAGCACAAACAGGTGAAGAATTCATCTGGACCGAAAAATATTGGAACAATGATGAAGATATAAGTGGTGTAGTTGTTAATGCTGATTTATTAGAAGGAAGCAAAATAAGTTTTTGGTATGAAAATGAAGGTATATGGATTCCTTTTGAAAATGGCACAATTGAAGGCCCATTAAATGGAAACACAGAATTGATCTTTACCGATAGTCAGCGGAAAACTAAAAAGCTTCTTGTAAAGTTCAATTGCAAAGAGCCTGGAATAGATAAAATATATGAGATAACTCTGAACCAAAAACAAAATAGCAGAACTTGGGGAAAAATAATACCTGAAAGTTATACTTTTAATCAGAATGAATATATAAACCTTAAACCATCAAGATTATGGGACGGTTATATAAAGGAAACATGGTTTGAACCTTTATGGTATGTGCCATATGAAATTCAACAGTCCAAAGAATACAAAAATGGAATTTTCGCCCCTTATAATGGAAATCCGAATAAATCTGGAGAAATAATCTGGGAACTAGATGGAAGCTATAGCATAGACTTTATAAAAGCATATTTTGATGCAGGCTGGAGAAGCATTGCCTTTGAGTTTTGGAATGGTGAAGAATGGATTTCAAAAAAAGTATTCCAAAAGGGTAATAAAACAGGTTGGAATCGTCTTGAAATCAATAATAACTGGGAAACAAACCGCATAAGAATTACATTCCCAGACGGATGGGAAAATGCAAGGTTTATAAATCAAATAGAAATTTGGGGTGAGGGTGAAAGAAAAAATGAAGTAAAGAATATTCTTTTTACTGAAGATTCTGAAAAAAATGAATATTCTGCAACATTTGAAAATACAACTGGACATACAGAAGTAGAACTCATTACCGAAGGTAACAGTAATGATCCTATTTACCTATACGTTAATGGTAATGAATATGTTCTGAATAATACAGAGTTTAAAACAGATTATGCAAATATTTTTAGAGTAATAATAAAAGACGAAGATAAAAGAAACGGTTTTCAATATCTAAAAATAAAAACAGTAAACAATAAACTTAAGAATATACTTGTAAAAGATAATCTACGTGATAATGGAAGAATTATTACAAATAATCAATATAGTGACAGTTATAAGGCATACAGAGAAGGTGCTGATGAAAAGGATTATGTAAAAAAAATAATACTTGATAGAAAATATGAAATAGAAAAAGTTATTATATATACACAAAACGGTGAAGGCCTTAGAATAAGTGGAAACAAAAAATACGGTAATTATACCTATACTGGATTAACAAACGAACGGTATGGAGTATGGACCGCAAATCTTAAAGGAAAAGAATGCAGTGAACTCAATATATTTTCAGACTGTGAGTTTGAAATAGATGAAGCAGAAATATTTGGAAGCCCATTAGAAGATAAAGAGTGTGCAGTTGAAATATGGAGTAATGAGAAAAATGTTGACAGGAATTCTTGTATAGTCGGTTGGAAAGGCAGCCGTGAATCACAGACTGTAATTGATGGAAATATTTATCCAAGACAGGAAGGAAATCTGTTCTGGATACCTGTAAAAGAAATTTCTAATAACTATCTTGGAGTCGAAAAACATATAATTAAATGTAGGGAGAATGGTATTGTCGGAGAAAAAAAATATTTTGTAAATCCTCCGGATGATACAGATGTTCTTCTTAATGAAATAAAAAATACACCTTTGTTATTATCAATTGATATTCCATATGGAAAAATCTATACCCAATCTGATGAAATAGAAATAAGCGGAAGATATGGAAATGGAGATAAAATCTGCGTTTATGTAAATGGTGAAAAAGTAGAGACAAAAAATGGAACTTATAGAAAACAGATTTTACTTGAAGAAGGTGAAAATATTATTTTTGTTTCTGCAAAAGATATAACAGAAAGAATCGCAGAAGAAAGTGTAACAATCGTAAGAGACAGTATTAAACCTGTAATAGAAATAATAAGCCCTGTTCAAGGTGAATACATAAATACAGGAAAAGCTGAGTTCATAGTCGATGGAAAAGAAGATGATGAGCTTTGGTGGCAGTTTAATGAAGAATACTGGGAACGAGGATATGGAAAAATAAAATATAAAGATTATTATCTTGAAGACGGATTCTATACTTATACAGTAAGAGCACAGGATAGAAGCGGAAATATAAGTGAAGTCACAAGCGTTAATTTCTGTATGGATGCGACTCTTCCAGATCCTTTTGAAATTAAAATGAATGTCAGTGGTTGGACAAATAATAACCAGCCTCAGGCTGTATTCAAAACTAATGATGATACAAGCGGTTTAGATTTTTATGAATATAAAATTGATGACGGATTATGGAGAAGATGTGAAAGTCCTCTTAATCTCGAAAAACTTTCGGATGGAGTCCACAGGTTATTTATCAGAGCTATAGATAATGCAGGGAATAGTAGAGAAGAAAATACAGATTTATATATAGATACCTCAATACCTCCAGAGCCTTTAAATGCACGCCCTGTATCATCAGATACGAGCATATTATTAAAATGGAATGGACTAAATGATAACAGTATTGTAAATGAAAATTTAGTATCACAAGAAGGGAACAGAAATTACAGAATAGAACGAAATCCTCAATGGGAAACTGGAGATAAACTTCTTAATGATTATGGATATGGAGAATTGTGTTTTGCAGATATTGAGGTTGAAGTTGGAAAATCGTATGCATACAGAATCTGTTCAATAGATCGTGCAGGAAATGAGAGTGAAAAAACAGAATGGAAAAGTGCAATAACAGGATTAGCTGTTTCGGAAATTTCTGAAGACGAGGATACAATTATTGAATATGACGGAATGACTGTAACGATTCCAAAAAATGCGGTTGCTGAGGATATAGTAAAGATTCAGATAAACAAAATAACAGATGATTTTTTGGAAGAAGAGCCACTAAATCCTGTTGTTGGAAGTTCTTATATGATTACTGCTGTACGGCAAAAAGATGGAGAGTTATATCTTACTAATCATGCCGATTTAAACATTCCAGCAGTCATAGAAGTATCATATAAAACTTCTTTAATTCAAGAAAATTATCTAAACAGCGAAATTGCTCCATTTTACTATGATGACATATGGGGCTGCTGGTTACGTATGCCGGAATCTTATATAAATACAGAAAACAATACCGTATTATTCAGAACCGAGCATTTTACAGAGTTTAATATTCAGGCAACAAAAAAAGCCGTTCTTAGCGAGGCCGAACTAAGGGAAGGAACTTATAAACTTTCAGGCGGTAAAATTGGTCCGTCTGATATCAGGGTGTCTGGAGAAGACGGTGGTGTCTCATATGAATTTACAGAATACATAATACCTGGAAAGGGAGATTTGTCTCTTCCTGTACAAAGGGTTTACACAACATCAAAGGCTTTGGCAGATGCTTCAGATGAAAAGGAATCAAAAGAAATAACAAAGATAGATGGAGAATCTGTATGGAACATTGCTGATGGTTGGAAAATCAATATGCCATATATGAAGGTAAATGGTGACAATATTGTTATTTATGGAACAGACGGGCAATGCTTTACATCAGGACAGATGAAAAGAGTTTCTGAAGAAAAAGAAAAAATAAATAACATTACATCTTATTCCATCATTATGGAAAATCATGAATACACAGATACTATTGTCCAAATTTTCTTTGAAAAGAAGATTAAGTGGAATCCAATAATTACCATGTTAACTTTAAGCGTTCTTGGGGACTATCCTGTTTATACTTTTAAGGGCGCCATTATGCATCAAGGAGATGGAAAGAAAATCCATTTTGATAGTAAAGGGCGGGTAATTGATATAAAAGATTGTACCGAAAATCAAAAAATACATTTTGATTATATAGACAATAAAATAACAATAACAGATAGCCTAAATAATGAAATTTCATTTGAAAGAAAAAATGGAAGTATAACAAAAATCTTAGCTGCCAACAACAGTATAGAATATAACATAAATAATCATGAACTAAAAAGTGCTACCGATATAGGAAAACGCGAATGGAACTATTCTTATAAAGAAGAAACATTAGAAAGCAAAAGCGAACTTCAAAAATCGTCTCCTGGATATACACAGAGTACACCTAAAAAATTTAAAGTAAAGACTCTTACAGAAGTTAGTGGAAACGGATATGGTAATACAAAAATAGAATATGAAGTTAAAAATGATTTTTTTTATAAAGATACTATTACTTCTAATAACGAAAGCTATACTTATGAGATAACCCAGGGAAAACTGTATGCAAAAAAGAAAACAGAAGCTATTACCGGAGACGATATTCTTCGAACAACTAATTATACAATTGAATATGCAGGACCAGCTGAGAAACAGTTTTATGTTATAAAATCAGTTGCAGATGATGGCAATGTAAAAACAGTAACAAGTTATTCTACTGTATTAAAAGAACGCAATAGATTGAGTAATGCTCCTGAAGCTATTAAAAATACCTGGAATGAAGAAGAAACAGGAGAACAGAAAAAAGATTCAAAACAGCTGCTTACATATGCATGTATTATTGAAACAACTACTGATACGCCTGTCCAGATAGTTACCAATGATATCAACGAATCTTTGATGAGAATGAAAAAGGTAATAACTAAAAAAGCTAAAGAAAATCTAGCAACAGATTTATATGAATATGATACTACTAATGGAAATGTAATCAAAGAAAGTCACGAATACATGACAGGCGGAAAGACCAGCGGCGTCACAATAGAAAGAGAGTATTGCAAATCAGTAAACAACAGAACAAATCTAGTGTCAAAGATGAACAAAAAATCTTTTGTATATGTAAACGATATAGAGAAATCAAACATTACGGAGGAAACGTATTCTTATAATAAATACGGTCAGATGATTTCAAAAACAATTGATGGTAATACCTGGAATTATTCATATTATGAAGAAGTTACAAATGAATCTGGTATAAAAGGACTTTTTAAATCAGAAACAAGTCCTGAAGGGCGTGTTTCCGAATATACCTATGATTATTCAGATTCAGATGAATATAAAGTAACTGTAACTAGAAAGTCTAATAAGAACAATGAAAATGATTCGATTACAGAAAATAAAGAATATTTTAAAAATACCGGAAATTTGAAAAATGAAACAGATGGGGATGAAAATGTAACTGAATATGAATATGATATTCTTGGACGCATGACTTCACAGAAAAAAAATCATGAAAATTCAAATATTTCTGTAGTTTATGATGATAAAAATCTAACTACAACTGTAACAGACGAATTAGGATGTATAACTATAAACAGCTTTGACAACCTTATGCGCCTTAAATCTGTAAAGAGAATTGGAGATGAACAGTCTATTACAATACTTTTGGAATATGATAATTATGACAGAGTCATAAAGATGAGTGAACCTTTCTATGAAAAAGATGTAACAGATATAAATAAAACTGCTTATTCCGCGTATGAATATGATCGTCTTGGTCGAATTACTAAATTGACAGATGCAGATAAACACATAACTGAATATGCTTACACCGATTATGAAAACATAACTGATATTAATAAGGGTAGCCTTGAAAAATCAAAAGTATATAAGGACAATCTTGGTAACGTTATTAAGCAAAATAACTGGATAAAAGAAAATGAATGGATAACCATCGAAGCCTGGTATGATGGAGAAGGAAAAATAGTCAGTTCAAAAGATGAGAATGGAAATGAAACATTTACTTCATATAATAACCTTGGAAATGTGGAAACAATAACTTATCCAGATGGTCTTATAGAAACAAAAAGTTATGATAAAGACGGTATTCTAAACGGGATAACCAAAACTGGTAAAAATAAAATTCTTTCCAAAGAAGAATATGTATTAGATACTTTCGGCCGCATAAAAGAAAAGAAAATTTTTGTAACCCCTGAAAATAAGGATTCCAAAAAGGTTGTTGAAAGTTATATATATAACAAAAGAGGCCTTGTAACAGAGGAATCAGTAAGTTATGAAAACGATACATCAGATATCCGCACGATAAAGAAAGAATATGACTGGGCTGGAAATGTTATAAAACAGACTGACGGAGAAGGGAAAACAACTGTTTATGAATATGACACAAAAGGAAATCTTATAAAACTAACTGATCCAAGAGAAATGAATACCGAATATTCTGGTGAATTTTTCATGCAGATGGAATATGACAAATTTGGTCGTCTTATAAAAGGCTGGATTCCTCATAAAACAAAGAGAAATAACTTTAGCACAGAAACTTACACACCAGATGTAATCATTGAATATGATGCCCAGGGAAATGTTTTAAAGCGTACTGATAATGCAAGCGATGTAGAAAATGCTTTAATAACAAGTTATGAATATAGTTTAACCGGATTACAAAAAGAAGAAAGAGTAGGGAACCTTGTTACAAAATACAATTATGATAATGCCGGAAGATGTATAAAGATAACAGACCAAAACGGTATTACTTCAAACAGAAGTTATGATGGCAGTGGAAGACTTATACAGGAGAAGATTGAAGGAGAAAATGCTTCATTACGTTATGAGTATTATCCAAACGGAACTGTAAAATCAAAGACTGATCGTAATGGAAATGTAACTTCATATGAATATGATTCCATGAACCGTCTTACAAAAGAAAATACTGCCGGCCTTATACAAAAAACATACGTTTGGGATGGACTTGGACGAAAGACAGAGGAAAATGACAGGGAAAATAATCTGCGTAGTTATGAATATGACGGACTTGGTCGCCTTCTAAAAGAAACAACTCCAGACAATACTAAACTTTTATATAAGTATGATGCCCGTGGAAATGTAATTGAGTATATTGACGGACGTACGACTAAGTTTGAACGTAAATATACTAAAACCGATTTGTTAGAAGAAGAAAAGGCTTACATGGTTCAGCAGGATAATACATATTTACAGTCCACGGATGAAACCCGTACTTATTACTACGACGAAGCAGGTATTTTGAATAAAGTAACATATAATTCAGACAGCATTTCTTATAACCAAATAAACGGAAACTACGAATCAGATGCCTATGGAAATATCCGTAGCATGAAGTGGAAAGAAACCGACCTCGAGATGAAATATGATTATGACCTTCTTGGAAGAACCGCTGGTGTAATCACTCCGGACGGAAAAACGATAACATATTCATATGATAAGAATGGACTTCTTACAGCAATGAACGGTTTTGTTAAGGGCAATATAAAAAATGAGGAAGGAAAATCTCGTATAGAATATTACACCCTTGCAAACGGAATGAAAAAGTCTTTCTCCTATAATAGCCTAGGAAATATTTCTTCAATGGAATATTCCGCAGAAGATAAGAAAACCGGTTTCTCATATATTTATGACAATAACTTTAATATAGCGTCACGCACAGCTCTTGATACAAATAAAACAAGCTGGTTTACTTACGACGCGGCAAACCGTCTTACACAAAGCCAGATGTACGGAGCATTTGAAACAAGAGAAAATCTTTCTGAGGGAAAGCTTTCACAGATAGATCTCGACCTTGCAGAAACAAAAAATGCAGAGTCATATTTTGAAGTACTTCCACAGAATATTACATTAGACACTTCAGCCAAGTCATTCGTTTATAACTTTGAGCGTGCTGTAAATGTAAACAAAATAGAGCTTTTCCCAGATGTCAGTACTCACAGAGTACGGGAACGAGATATAAGGATTTACTGTAAGGAAAGTGAAGGTTCAGACTGGGGAGAAATCACATATTGGAAGTTTACAAAAGATGTAAGAAACGGAAGTCTTTCTTTCAAGTTTAAAGAAGCTTTCAAGTTTAAGCAGATAAAGATTCATTGTATTTGGGATGACCGTAACTTCCAAAATGTAAGTCTAGACTTGAATGCAACATTTAAAGGAAATCCTTTGAATCTGCTTAGAATCTGGACTCTTGATGAAAATAGGACAGAGGGCTATAAATACGACGGAAACTCAAGCAGAATAAAACTAACAGAGAACCGAAGTGAAAGAGAATACAAGTATTATAAAAACAAAGAAAATGGTAATACAGCTCGTGTAATGTATGATAGCAAATGGTGGTATACATACGATGCAAACGGAAACAGAACCGCGAGGGCATCAAAAGCAGTACAGGACGGAAACAGCATTACTCTAGATAAAACTAATGAGTATTGGGAATACACATGGGATCTCTGGAATCGCCTGATAAAGGTTGAACAGCATAATGCTCCTGATAATGCACAGAACGTACTTGTTGAATATACTTATGATGTATTAAATCACCGTATAGAAAGAATAAGTAAGACAAAAGCATCAGAAGAAAAAACACAGTATGCCTACGGCCGAAATGGCGCTATTACTTATCAGAAGAAAACAGTGGGAAATACAGTAACTACAAGAAGTTATACATATTTAAATAATCAGGTAGTGGGTTTTACTGATAAAGAAGATAATAAAGAAAATGAGTATTACACTGTGACGGATATTCAGGGAAGTGTTACAGAAGTCTATGATAAAGATAAAAAACTTGTCTGGAAATCAGGATACACTGCATTCGGAATTAAGGCTGGAGAGTTAAGCGGCTTAATAGACTTTGATGGACTTTATACAGGTTGTGATTATGATGTGGAGACAGGACTCACTTACCACTGGAATCGCTGGCGAAGTGAGGACGGTTCTTTCTGGTTGTCTGAAGATCCTGCTCGTGATGGAGCAAACTGGTATGGGTATGCAGGTTGTAATCCTATAAATTGGCAAGATACAGCGGGACTTGAAGCAGAAACTGCAAATGAGAATCAAGAACCAACGACCACTGGTACTACAAATGACAATTTGTATGATGAAAAAAGTTTAAAAGATATATCATCTACTGTTAAAATCAAAGAAAAAACATCTGGATATTTATTCTTGTTATATAGAAATGGTACTGGAACTAATAGAACTTTACGAGAATTGGGATTATTAGAAAAAATCAAAAATGCAGTTGATAACAATCCTAAACTAACAGGAAAGCGAGCTGGTACCGTTACAGAAAGATTTATCAAACAAATAGTTGAAAGAAAAGACACAGAATTTCGTAATTCATATAATTTTTTAAGCGAAAAATTTGCTATAGGTTCTGCAATAGTAGAAGGAAAATTTAACGGCGATATATATAATAACGAAGATGGTTCAACTCATATTGAAGGAATAATAACATATTCTTTTGAAGATGTTTTTACAGATCCTTATGATATATTTAATCTTATTCCAGGTGAATGGAATCCCGATGGAAAATCTTATAAAATAACTGATACTTGGCAAAAAGAAATAAAAGGAGATTACTAAAATGTATAAAAAAGTTTTTTTATTATTTATTTTTATTATAACCTTTATATTTTTTTTTATCACATATAAATTTTGTTTTTTGAAAATCAAGATTTCTAACGATTATTATATTCAACAAAAACCTTTTACTTCAAATTACATTTTTTATTCTCGAAAATATGGAAAAATTATAGAAAATATTTATGAATGGAAGGATGAAGACAGTTATATATATGGTAGTTGTTATAAAGATAAAGATCTTTATTTTTTATATTATAAAGAAACTAATGAAATAATACTTTTTGAAGATTTGCATTCATTTTATAATAAACTTGATACTCTTAATCTGATTTATAAAATGGATAACTGTAAACGAGTTATGGATTATAAACAAATCTATTAAAAGTGTAATCATTTACCTAAAATATCTAATATCCCACAAATAGCAATTTGTTGGAATTTTCATTTCTTTTTTTCATAACTTCAGATATAAATATACAGTATCAGGAGTTATTATGGATAAAGAAATGATTAATAAAATACTTTCAAAGATGGAAAATGAACTTTCGAATGCTCAATTAAAGAAACTGGAATATGTTCTTTTTGAAATACAGAGTGAGAAAAATATAACTAATCAATCAAAAAGAAAAATTAATCTTATTAAACAATTCATCAATACAAAACGAATAGAAGGCTGTTCAAAGCGTACCGAAGAATATTATTATTCGACTCTCATATTTTTTGAAAAGAATATTGGTTGTGATATCTCTTCAGTTAGTACTTCAGAGATACGTGATTATCTTATCAAATATCAGAGAATTAATAATTGTTCCAATGTAACTTTAGATACTGTAAGAAGAATTCTTTCAAGTTTCTATAAATGGCTTGAAGAAGAAGATTTCATATTGAAAAGCCCAATGAAAAGAATACATAGAATAAAAGCTCCAATAGTCATAAAACCAGCGCTTACAGAAGAACAAATAGAAGTTATAAGAAAAACTGCTTCTAAAGATACAAGAAGCCTTGCTATTGTAGATTTTCTTCTTTCTTCAGGAGTAAGGGTAAGTGAACTTGTAAGACTTAATAGGTCATCCATAGATTTGAATTCCAGATCTTGTGTTGTATATGGGAAAGGGGCAAAACAACGCGAGACATATTTTGATGTCCGGACGAAAATAGAACTTGAAAACTATTTAAAATCAAGAAAAGATAAGAATAAAGCTTTATTTGTTACAGAAAAGAAAAAGACAAAGAATGGTTCTTATTCTAGACTCTCGATTAATTCTGTTGAAAAAATAATAAGAAATATAGGTTATGAATCTGACATTGAAAAATTACATCCACATCGATTTAGACGTACGGTTGCAACACGAGCCATAGATAAAGGTATGCCGATTGAACAAGTCCAGTTTCTTTTAGGTCATTCAAAAATTGATACTACACTTAGATATGCAAATGTGCAGCAATCAAATGTAAGATATTCTCATCAAAAGTTTATTTGTTAGAAAATTCCGGCTCCAATAAGAACTTCTGCAGGAATATTGAGGCCTGAAACAAGCTTTCGTATCATTGAAAGACTTAAACTTCTTTTATGAGAAAAGACTTCAGATATTCTGGATTTACTGCCAAGATATTGAATCATATCCTCATTAGTAAGACCTTCTTGTTCCATTCTGAATTTTATTGCCTCAACAGGATCTGGAGCAGTTATTGGAAAATGCTCTTTTTCATATAATTCAACAAGCGCAACAAGAAGTTCCAGTTCATCTGATTCAGGTGTTCCTGGTTCAGCATCAAACAGTTCTTCAATTCGTTTAAGAGCTTCTTTATATTCAGTTTCATTTTTTATAAGACTGCTATATGACATTATACTTCCTCTGCTTTAATTTTATCATACTCTGAATGAGACCCAATAAATCTAATAAATATTGTCTTTGATCCATAGTTTATTCTTACAATAAGACGATGTTTATTTCCACAAATATTAAAAACTACCCGATTTCCTTTTAAAAAACTTGCCGAACGATATTTTTCTTTTATGTCAGAAGGCGACGCCCATTGTGCTTTTTGAGCTTCGGCAAACCAAGCTTTTAAAGGCTGTTCAGTTTCTGGGACTTTCTGCCAGTAATCGATCAGAATTCTTCTAGAAATCACATGCATACAAATAATATAATTCCCAAATTGGGAACTGTCAAGAGTTTTTTATTATATTACAATCCTACAAATTGCTATTTGTGGGATTTGGATTTAATCTGTAATATAACTTTCATATAAATAAATTCAATATTTTTTTTAATTTTTTTCATCATCTTTTTCCGATGGCCAAATTATAGATCCATTTTCAAGTTCTATTCTACTTGGCTGATTATCTATAGAAACTTCTATTAAATCTCCTTCTTTTTTTTGAAAAGTTTCATTACATTTTTTTACTTTTATAATCTCTACACAGCAAGCATAATACTCTTTATAATTTGGGTCATCTTCTTCTAAACAATTACAACTTTCATAAACAGTATCTATTTTTCCTACAATTTGAAGATTAATTTTTTCCCACGCAATAATAAGGATAGTACCATTTTTCAACGTAAAAATTTTTTTCATCATTTCATCTATTATCATAACAATCTCCTAAGGCCTTGAAGGTATAATATGAGCACCTTTATCTCCATAGTGTATTATTCCTTTAGTTGTCACCAAAGCTTCGCCTGTTTCTGGATTTATATATTCACCTATAACTTTACCAAAGTTAACCCTTTCTTTATTTTCATTAATTTTTTGCCCAGTACCAGCATATTCATTTAATAATCCTTGAGCATCATCAAGATTTCCATATAGAATACTTTTTCCAGGTGTATAATTATTATGGCCTTTTATATGTTTTCCTTGTTGACCAGCATTTAACTTGATTGAATTTCCATTTATTCCTACCAATCCGGCAACTTGCTTAAGAGTCCCGACTCCAACATTCGTTGCTGTTAAAACAAACGATGAGCGGTTTCCTGCTGCAGTAGCTCTCGCCCAGTTTGAAAAATGATAAAGAGCTATTCCTGCAGGTATTGATAATTGATTTGATTGAAGAGTGATAGCCATTTCTGCCAGACCTAATCCTAAAGTTTCTTGACAGAAGGTATCTATTTTTGAGGTTATTATTGCAGTAGGAACTAGTGCTATATCTAAAGTATATTCAAGAATTCCATCGGTTGATAATAATATCCATTGTAAATAATTCTTATTTTGAAATGCAGTTTCAGCTTGTAATCGGTAACTGTTTCCGCCATCACCATCAAAAAACTGAGCAATTTTCCCAAACAAATTGTCATTTGTATGACCAACAACATTTAATCAATAACCCTTTTATTGCCTTTTTTCCTCCTTAAATATAATTATACAAGTAGTTTGTTTTTTTTTCATCATAAAAAAGTGAAAATATATTAAAAATATGTTTAATTATACATGAATTTATTCTTTTAAATATCATAACACATCTTAATATTCATTCTATCATAGTAGATAATGTTTGATTTTTTTAATACAATAAAAATATGAAAAAGAAAAAGTATAATGAAGCATGGTCATTTATTGAGACTCTTATTGTAATAGCCATTATTTTGATTCTTACTGCAGCTGTAGGCTTAAGCGCTGTAAAGCAAATAGATAAAGCAAGAATTGCTACAGCTAAAAGTCAAATAGAAACATTTTCTTTAGCATTAGATTCATACTATATGGATAACGATTTTTATCCTTCTACAGAGCAAGGATTAGAAGCTTTGTGGGAAAAACCAGTTTCTTCACCAGAACCTAAGTTCTGGAATGGTCCATATATTTCAAAATCACTTCCTGATGATCCATGGGGAAATGAATATGTATATTCTGCTCCCGGGGAAAACAATTTACCATTCAGTATTATCTGTTATGGTAAGGATGGAACAGAAGGTGGAGACGGAAACGATGCTGATATTAAATCCTGGTAAATATAACAAAGCCTATTCTGTTCTTGAATCTACAATAGCTGTTTTTATTTCATCGCTTCTTTTACTGGCAGTTTTAGGATTAACAAAAACATTTATAAGTTCTTCAAATACAATACACAATTATGTTGTATCTCATATTGAAAAACAAAACCAGACAACAGATGAATTTATTAAAAAATAAAAAAGCTTACGAAGGTTTTACTTTTATTGAAACACTCGTTTCTCTTACAGTTATTACAATGATTTGTGTAATGCTTGTATTTTGCTACTCATCGGCAATTAAAGGCATTACTAAATCACGGAAACAAGTCAATTCTGATCTTGAATTAATTGATTTTGATACTTCTCTTCGAAAAATAATAAACAGCATTTCATTACCACAATGGAAGAAAGATTATAATTTTACATATACTTCAACTTCTCTGTTTTTAGAATACGTGAACGGTTCTTCAGAATATATAGAAACAACAATAAACAAAAATTTTCAAATAAAAAATTGTTTTGTCATATTTTATGATAACAAAAAACCTGCCGGGTTAAAAGTTTATTACTCATACAAAAACAAAGAATATATTTGCTCGGAACTATTCTCCAGTATACCATTTGGGCAGGTAAAACTATGAGAAACAATAAAGTTAGCGAAGGTTTTTCATCTCTTGAAGTACTAATAACATTGATTGTATTATCATTTTTAATTATTGCTTTTTCTTATTTTCTTAGTTTTCAAAAACTCAAAATAATTAAATATAAAAAAGAGTTAGAAATAAAAAAACAAATAGATTCTTGTTTTACAGAGTTTATTCAAGAGTTTAAAGAAAAATTAAATCCCGATTTTGACGGGCCAAATGATGAAATTTATAAATATAAACCTGATTCAAAATACAAATGTGAATTAATAATTCGGCCTTTATCAGGCCTTGTTGAACTTAATTATCTTCCAGTTGAATTCTATTCCAAACCGTATTTTATTTCTCTATTAAATAAAGATGCAAATTCTTCATTTATTATTGAATTCAGAAATCAAAACAAACTCATTACATCTTATGCAGATGTATCAGAATTTATTTCGAAAGATGCATTTGAAAAAATGTCTTTATATAGCATGATAAACATTAATACTGTCGAAGAAAACAGCTTAGCCACATTATGTTCTGCCTATGATTGTATGCCTGATTTTAATAATAAACGTCTTTCTCTGTCTATTAATAAACAGTATATGAAAAATGAAACAGAAGCTTCTTTATTCTTTGGGTTAGATTATGAAAAATTAAAACCATTTATTACTGTTGAAGCTCCAATTAATATAAACTTTACGGATCCAGATTTTATTAATTCTTTACTTTCTTTAGCACGTTTTAAACTAACAAATTATGAACAGAAATGTTCCTCTCTATTTAATGAATGTAATGAAAGAACTGTAGATAAAGAAACTATATGTAATACGTTGGGTATATCAATTAATGATGAATTGTATTACTATATAGGATGTAAGACATATTTCTGGGAAATATTAATTACATTAAACAATGTTAACTGTAAATATGTTTTATTCCGTAATGGTAATGATTTATATCTATTAAAAAAACAATGGCTATAATAAAGAAAAATAAAAAAGCTTTACTAATATCTCCTCTGGAATTCAGACACTTTGTGCTTGATATACCAAAGATAAATGAAAAATATCAAAAACAGGCTGTTCAGTTTGCATTAAAATCTTATTATCCTGGAACCGATGAAAACACTTCAATTGACTATGCATATTACAATTCTAAAGTTATTGGAATTGCTGTAAATACAAACAAACTTAATTCGATAAAAAATAAAAATATAGATATTATATCTCCAAGCCTTGTTATTATGAATTCCTTTAAGGAGGGAATTTTTATTTGCTGTTCCAAGGAATGGGTTGAATTACAGGTCATTAATGAAGGACAAATTTTATCAATTCATACTTTTTCTATAACAAGTATTAAAACTGCATTTCGTAAATTAAAGGAATTCAAAAATAACAATAATTTTAAGAATAATGAAATTACACTTATCAATAATGATGGAGATATTTCAATTTTTGAGAATTTATTACAGTCAGAAAAATACGAATATACAGTTTGTGCTTTTGATCAATTATTAAATAATGCTTATGCTTTAGATATTTATATATTCAATAAAAATGATACAACCTCAAAAAATTTTATTTATTATTTGTTTGTGATTATTCTTACAGCAATTCTTATAATTACTTTATTATATACTCAAACTAAAAAACAAAAATTAGAAAGTCAATTGAATAATCTCAAACTTGAGTATAGTGAATTAAAATCAGAAATGAATGATAAAGAATCTTTGATTATACAAAATAATAGACCTGAAATAAATCAGGTTCACTCTTTACATGAAATTTTTTCTGAAATATGTAATACTTCAGATTCAATAATTATAAACTCATTTGAATGTTTAAATAACACAATTCGTTTTGAAGCTGAAAATGCAAATGCAATTGAAGTTCTTGATAATTTAAAGAAATCTGATTTTATTTATGATATTACGTTAATACAATCAATCCCAAAAGATGATGGAAAAGAAAAGTTTATAATTACGGGAAAAATTAAATGAAAAGAAATGAAGTAAAGATTTTAAAAATTCTTATTCTCGTAATTATAACCGTAGGATTTTATGTTCCTGTTACATTAAACATATCAGATATAAAACACACAATGGTATCTATCGAAAAATATTCAAATAATATTTCTATAATCCAAAAACAAATAGAACAAAATTCTTCTCAAATAGAAACTGTTGATAATCCAAATTATGATATACTGACATTGTCAGAAACAGCAGATTTGGTTCTTAAAGAGATGAATAAATATCAGATTATCCCAGAAAGATATCAACTTAATGAATCTAATGGAAACAGTTATATTGATTTTATCATTTCATGTTCTACTCTATCATTTATTTCGTATATAACAGGATTTGAAAAGGACTTATATCCATATACGTTAAAAAATACAACGATTTCAAATACATCCGGAATGACAAAGGCAAATCTTCGTTTTATAAATGAATATTGCAATTTAATTACTTCAAATAGACTATTAAATAAAGATATACTTCTCAACAGTTTTCCAAAAACTATATTTAAAGATGTCCCACAAACTGTAAAAGATAAAAAGGTTGTTGTTATAAACACAACAGAAGAAAAAATAATTGACGGAAACTCATTATTCAAAAGTCTTGGATTTATTGAAGAAAATAATACAAAATATTTATTCGTTAAAACTATAGAAACTGGAAAGATTTATAAAATTAATTCTTTAGATATTGAAAAAGAGGAAGATTCCTATATCATTAAAATAGATAATAAAAAGTATAAATTATCTAAATAGAGGTAATCATGAAAAAAATTGTATTTTTGCTTATAGTTACAGCATTATTTATATCATGCAAATCTACAAAAGTTGAGAAAACAACTTTTAATGGTATGATTTATGATGGAGATAACGAACCAGTATCCGGTGTTCAAATCTTTTTAGATGAAAAACATCAGACTGTATCAGATATGTATGGAAGATTTTATTTTGAAAACCTTATTACCAACAAAGAATACACTCTTACAGCAACAAAAAAAGATTTTGAAACTGCCCAGATTACTTTTGAATTTCAGAATATAACACAAGTTGCATATCTGACAATGTATTCAAGCGAACAACTTTTAAAACAAGCCGAAAAAAGTCTTACCGAAAACAATACAATAACTGCAAGAGCTCTTGTTGATAGAGCTGAAATCTGCGGTGGAAAATCCCTGAGCTCTCTGTATCTTCAAGCTGTTATCTTATATAAAGAATCAAATTCAAATGAAGCTTTGAACATTTTAATAGATCTTTCTTCACAAGGTTATAATAATCCGTATATTTATTTATTCATGGCAGATATTTACCAATACGACATCAAAGACATCGAACTTGCAAAATCAAACCTTCAGAAATATCTTTCTACGACTTACGATCTGGAAACAGAAAAAAGATATAAAGAATTATGTGCTCAATAATAAATATAATTATTTTTGTAATTATTTCTGCAATACTGTCTTTCTATGATTGTAAATATTACCATATCCCATTAATTCCATTATACCTGGGTTTACTTGTTAGTATTATAATAACATTTTTTATGAACCGCTATGTATTATTGAACAACTTGTTAGGTATGATTTCTATGTCTCTTTTCTTTCTACTTATGCGTTTAATCACAAAAGGTGGTATTGGCTACGGAGATATTCAATATGCTCTTTATTGCGGTTTCATTGCTAGTTTTCCATATTTTATTTTCGTTTCCTTGGCAGCTGCAATCTTTGGGATACTAATCTATTTGTTTATTAAAAAAAAGGAAAAAAGAATTCCATTTGTAATTGCGATGATGTTAGGAACTATTTCAGGATGGATTTTTAGTTTCTTGAAATAATATAAAAAATTTATTTTTTTTTAGATCATATTATGGTTAAATAATTATTTGGATGGACAATTTCTAAATATGATTTATAATTATAATCAAGGAGGAAAAAAGACAATAAAAGGGTTATTGATTAATTGTTGTTGGTCATACAAATGACAATTTGTTGGATCCTATTCATGCGTTTTATGGAGATACTTATACAATCAAAAAAGGTGATACTCTTACACAAATTACAAATAAATTTAACACAATATATGAAACAAATTATACAGTAGATGAAATTGCGCAAGCTTGTGGTATAAAAAATAAAAATCTTATATATGAAAATGATAAATTAAATTTCTCTTGTATATTACCGGAATGGCATGTCGAAGGAAGAGGTTCAGGTACAGGTGGATGGGTCGGTGCTTTATTTATTAAATTTGGTGCGGAAGCAGACTTATCAGGCTATACAATGGATTTTACTATTAAAGAAACTGGAGAATCATTTAGAGAAAAATATTATTCATTAGCCAAATCCGGAAAAGCATTAAAAGTTGGATACGGAATTTATACAATAGATATTGAAGCTGCTGCAACATTTAAAGGAAAGCGTCCAACTGCAGAAGAAATAAAAGATAGTTTTGTAGGAGCCTCAAAGAATATAGGGTTTTCTTTTCTATTTGCTGGAATAGCAGGTTCTGATAGTGGAACTTGGGTAGTCAAAACAGGCGGCTTGAGTTTTGGTGGCGGACTACCATTTTCCGGTGGTACTGAAAATAGCATAACATGGAGACGAGGAAAATGAATAAATTTATAAACAAAAAATCCTTTTTGATTATTTTATGTATTATAATTTCTGTTTTTCTAATATTTTTTTCTGTAAAAAAACATTCTGGTAGAAGTTTTCTTAAAACAATGAGTTTTGAGGAAATTACAACGATAGAAATATCATCAAGAGAAAAAACTATCTCAAGTAATAATGTTGAATTAATAAATAATTTTAAATATATCATTCAAAAAATTGCAGAAGGAAAAGATGCTTCTTCAAAAATGAATAGAGAGATGAGAAATGTTTATGTTTTTACTATTATCAAAGATATGAATACTTATAAAATTCACATCTCCTATCCTGATAGCAAAGAATATCTTTATGTTTACATTGAAAGTAAGAAGTTCTCAACAAATTTATGCTGCGAGTTACAAAAAGAAGATTGGGATGTGTTTATACGTTTTATAGATCATTGTAATAAAATGTTTAATTAGTTTATTTAAAAAACTGATATTGTTGTTGTTAAATACTAATAAACTTACTACGATTTTATTCCCACAAATAGCAATTTGTAGGA
>JAEEGL014630921.1_pt1 | contig 27119 bp, 24 predicted proteins | sample 9134231 | NCBI WGS metagenome assembly JAEEGL01 (sample SAMN16246548, study PRJNA631951) | gut metagenome | biome: gut microbiome; feature: rumen; material: fiber-attached | host: Bos | place: Iran: Karaj | collected 2018-10 | reverse complement strand
GACACCGTTCGTGTACACGTTAAGATCAAGGAAGGCAACAGAGAAAGAATCCAGGTATTCGAAGGCTATGTTCTGAAGAAGCAGAACGGCGGCATCTCCGAAAGCTTCACCGTAAGAAGAATCGCTTCCGGCGTTGGCGTAGAGAAGACTTGGCCCATTCATTCTCCTCTTATCGACAAGATCGAAGTCGTTCGCAAGGGCGATGTAAGAAGAGCAAAGCTCAACTACATGAGAGCAAGAACCGGCAAAGCAGCCAGGATCAAGAGCGTCGATTAATGCTAACAAGAGGCCTTCGGGCCTCTTTTGTTTATTCAGGAAGGCTATATGGCAACAGCGCTGCCTCTGATCCTAAGATGCGCTGCAAAGCCGAAGCCGCAGTAATAATTCAGAGAGACAAGAGACATGGAAAACATCAACTGGTATCCGGGACATATGAAAAAGACCAGAGAGCTGATACAGGAAAACCTGAAGATGGTGGACCTGGTCTGCGAGCTTTTGGATGCCAGAATACCGGTTTCCAGCCGCAATCCCGTTATAGATCAGATCTGTGGAAACAAGCCCCGTATCATAATCCTCAACAAGGTGGATCTGGCGGACGAAGCCGCTACTAACGCCTGGGCGGACAAGTTCAAGGCCCAGGGCTACAATGTGCTCCGCATGAACGCCAACAGCGGCGAGGGCAGCAGGTCCATGAATCAGATGCTTGTGCGCCTGAGGGATGAAAAGAACGAGGGCAGGGAGCGCAAAAAGCCTCTGCGGCTGATGATCGTCGGTATCCCTAATGTTGGCAAGTCCTCTCTTATCAACCGCCTTGTGGGCGGAAAGGGAGCAAAAACAGGCAATAAGCCGGGCGTCACAAAGGGCAAGCAGTGGCTGACTCTGAGCGAAGGCATAAGCCTTCTTGATACTCCCGGAATTCTCTGGCCTAAGTTCGAAGATCAGAATGTGGCCAAAAATCTGGCCTGGTGCGGGGCTATAAAAGACGAGATCATGGATCTTCCAACCTTGGCTTTGGAGCTTATTGCGAAGCTTTCTGAAATAGCGCCGGAAGAGCTGAAGACCCGTTACAGGCTTGATGAGATCTGCGAAACACCGCTTGAAACAATGGAAGCAATTGCGCAGAAGAGGGGCTTCATACTCCCCGGCAAGCGCATAGATTACGACCGCACAGCAAGAACTGTAATAGATGAATTCAGAGCCGGGACCATAGGCCGGATAACGCTGGAAAAAGTGTAAATAAGAAAAACCGGAGCGCAATGCACTCCGGTTTTATATTTGTTTTTTTTTTAGTTTCTTCCTTTTTCTATCATCTCTCTGGCCTGAAGCCTTGCAGTATCGGTTATTTCGGTCCCGGAGAGCAGGCGGGCCAGTTCTTCTATTCTTTCGCTTTCATCCAGAGGCACCACTGTGGTGCTGGTGCTTATCTCATCGCTGGTCTTTTCTATGCGGTAGTGGTGGTCGCCGAGAGCCGCGATCTGGGGCAGGTGGGTGATGCAGATTATCTGATGGTCCTTTGAGATAGCCTTCAGTTTGTTTCCTACTATTCCTGCAGTAGCGCCCGATATGCCGCTGTCGATCTCATCGAATATCATGGTTGGTATGCGGTCCAGCTCTCCGAGTATGCTCTTAAGGGCCAGCATGATGCGGGAAAGTTCGCCGCCGCTGGCGATCTTCGCAAGGGGTTTATGGGCTTCGCCTTTATTCGTAGTAATGAGGAATTCGATTTTATCCGATCCCCTTTCAGAGGGCGAGCTGCTTTCTATGGATACTTTGAAATCCGCATTGTGGAAGTTGAGCTCTGCAAGCTCTCTGTTTACAGACTGGCACAGCAGCAGCGCGGTCTTCTGGCGCTCCTGTGTAAGCTTTCCTGCATAGCCGCTGTAGAGGCTGAAGCTCTCGGAGATCATTTTCTCCAGCTGGGAGACTCTTTCTTCTGCATTTTCAGCAGTTCTGAGCTTGTCTTCCGCCTCTTCGGCATAGGCAAGGACCGCTTCGATGCTCCCTCCATATCGTTTTTTCATGGAATTGACTGTTTCCAGCCTCTCTATGGCCATGTTCAGCTCTTCCGGCTCGAAGTTGATGGAATCTCTGAGCTTTCTTATGGAGGAATTGAGATCGTCAAGTTTATAATATGCATCGCTGACGGCTTCGGATATGGCCTTGATGTCGGCGGAAAAGTCCTCGACTGAGCCAAGCTGATCCATGGCATGGCCAAGAGGGCCCATTGCATCCATATCATTGTCTCCGCCGTAGATCGCCTCGTAAGCCTGGGAGAGGGCGGAATAGATGCTTTCGCTGTTCTGCATCAGCCTTACCCTTTCCTCCAGCTCCTGATCCTCGCCGATTGCAAGACCGGCAGCTCTGATATCGCCAAGTTCAAAGCTCAGGAGCTCCTTCTGACGACGGGTCTCAGCTATGCTTTTGCGAAGCTTCATGAGTTCGCCGGAAGCCGCAACATATTCCTTATAAGCACCCGAAACAAGGCCCAAAAGCTCCGAAAGAGCAGGGCCGCCGTAAAGATCCAGTATATCGGTATGGTTCTCCGGGTCGAGCAGGTTCTGGTTGTCGTACTGGCCGTGTATGTCTGCAAGACTTCTGCAGAGTCTGTTCAGAACGGAAAGGGGGACCATGCTTCCGTTGATCCTGCAAAGGCTTCTGCCTTGGGAACTGATATCCCTCTGGAGTATCAGCATGCCTTCATCTTCGACTCCGGCATCCTCCAGAATTCCTGAAATAGCGGCGTCTTCAGGATCCAGCGCCATGCTGATCACAGCCTTATCCTCGCCGGTGCGTATGTAATCCGTGTCCGCCCGGGCACCAAGCGCCATGCTTATTGCTTCGATTATGATGGACTTGCCTGCGCCTGTTTCACCGGTGATAATATTCAGTCCCGGCTTAAGATCCAGGCTCAGCTCCTTTATAATAGCGAAGTTTTTGATTGAAATATGTTCGATCATTTTGAATTATGCGATGTACGAATTGAGTTTTTCAACTATACTCTGGACCTTATCCTCGCCGTCCACCACAAGGAATATGGTGTTGTCTCCTGCAATGGACCCCAGTATATCCTGGAATTTTGCAGAGTCGATGGCTTCCGCCGCGGCATTGGCGCAGCCGCTCAGAGTGTTCACAACTATCAGATTTCCTGAAGATTTTATGCTCTGCACGGTCTGGCTGAGTATCCTGGAGAAGCGGTCGCTCATGCGTGTCTCGGGGACCGGGGGAACGCTGTAGCAGCTCTTGCCTCCGGCTCTTGGGATCTTCACCAGCTTAAGTTCTTTGATATCTCTGGAAACGGTGGCCTGAGTAACCTCAAAGCCTTCTTTTACCAGCAGTTCCGCCAGCTGCTGCTGGGTCTGGACCGGCTGTTCTGCTATGATCTGCAGTATCTTTTCTCTTCTGCTGTAGCTCATATCTCGCTCCTTGAATAAAAATGCATCGTTTTAATTAAGTATACCACTATTTCTATATTTTGGAATGCTTTTTTTAGTGCATTATGGCTTTTTTGTGCTATACTGTTTGCGAGCAAATGTTTGCTGTTTTTAGCGTACGGAAAAGAGGCTCTTTTGAGGATTTTAGGCATAGACCCGGGCTACGCCATAATGGGCTACGGGATACTGGAGAAAAACGGAAGCAGTCTTAAGCTGGTGGATGTGGGCGCAGTCACCACGGATAAGGACATGGACATGTCCGACCGTCTTAAGGTGCTTTATTCGTCTCTCATGGAGATAATCGCCGAATATCAGCCGGAAGAGGTGGCTATAGAAGAGCTGTATTTCAACACCAACGCCAAGACAGTTATTTTTGTGGGAGAAGCAAGAGGCGTTGCCATACTTGCCTGCGCCAACAGCGGTCTTCCTATTTTTGAATACACTCCGCTTCAGATAAAGACCTCGGTCACTGGAAACGGCAGAGCGGAGAAGAAGCAGGTCCAGAGCATGGTAAAGCTGCTGCTTGGAATGGATGAGATCATAAAGCCAGACGATGCGGCAGATGCAGTGGCTGCAGCCATATGCCACGCCAAATCCGGCACGGCCATGAAGCGGCTTAAGGATTTAAAAGCCCGCCAGAGGCGCTGAGAGCCCTTCTGGAGCGCGAAAGCATATTAACAGGAGATTTATATGATCCACTATATAAAAGGCGTTGTTACGGACAGTTATGGGGGCATGATTGTTCTGGAATGCGGCGGCATTGGCTACGAGATCAATGTGCCTGCAAACAGCCCGGCTTATCTTAAGGCAGGGACAGGGGAGACCGTGTGCATTTATACGGCCATGCTGGTGCGGGAGGACGATGTAAGCCTTTACGGTTTTGCTGACAGGGACAGTCTTGCCATGTTCAGAATGCTGCTGACGGTCTCAGGCGTTGGCGGAAAAGCAGCCCTTGCCATCCTTTCTTCCATGACGCTGAAGCAGCTGGTGCAGGCCATAGCCTACGGCGATGACGCATCCATAACAAAGGCTCCCGGTGTGGGCAAAAAGACCGCCCAGAGAGTTGTGATAGACCTTAAGGACAAGGTTAAGGTATTCGAGACCCTTGCTTCCGATATCAGCGCGCCACAGCCTGAGAAGGGCAGCAACAGAGATGCGGCGGCCAAGGCTCTTATGGCCCTCGGTTTCTCCAGAACTGAAGCAATGGAGGCCATGGCATCGGTACCTGATGGCGATTACAGCACCGAAGAATATGTAAGACTGGCACTTAGAGCCAGGAATCAGAGGTAATTATGGCATACGAACAGAGGATAACAGATGCTGAGCTGATGCAGGACGAGGAGCTGCTCGAAAAATCCATACGTCCCAAGCGCATGGAGGATTATATAGGGCAGAAGGGTGTCACAGATCAGCTGAAAATATATATAGAAGCTGCCAAAATGCGCGGCGAGACACTGGATCATGTGCTGTTTTTTGGGCCTCCGGGCCTTGGAAAGACCACGCTTGCCGGCATCATAGCCAACGAGATGGGTGTGGAGCTTAAGATCAGTGCCGGTCCTGCTATAACCAGGCAGGGAGATCTTGCCGCCATTTTAAGCAATCTCGGGGAAGGGGACGTGCTCTTTATAGACGAGATCCACCGCCTGAGCCGCAATGTGGAGGAAACTCTGTATTCTGCCATGGAGGACTTTGCCATCGACATCGTAATGGGCAAGGGGCCTATGGCCGAGACCTTAAGGCTCGGACTTCCGCACTTTACCCTTATAGGTGCCACCACCAGATCCGGCAGTCTTTCAGCGCCTTTGAGGGATCGCTTCGGAGTTCTTGCAAAATTCGACCTTTACAGCAACGAAGAGCTGTGTCAGATAATCAAGCGCACCGCAGGAATACTGGGTATAGAGATAGACGACACATCCACTATGGAGCTGGCCAAGAGATCCCGTGGGACTCCTCGCGTAGCCAACAGGATGCTGAAGAGAGTGCGGGATTTTGCCCAGGTCAAATACAATGGTAACATAAATGTTGATATCGTAAATTCGACTCTGAACGCGCTCGGAGTGGATGAACTCGGGCTTGACGACCTCGACCGCCGAATACTGCGGCTCATAATCGAGAGCTTCCATGGCGGCCCTGTGGGCATAGATACCATAGCCGCATCTCTGGGCGAAGAACGCATCACTTTAGAGGACATGTACGAACCTTATCTTATGCAGCTTGGCATGCTCCACAGGACTCCGAAGGGCAGGATAGTTACTGCAAAGGCCTATTCGCATCTTGGTCTTCCGGTACCTGATTACATGAAACCGGGCAGCGTTTCAGCCGAAGCAGCTGAAGAGGGCGAGGAGCAGATGAAGCTATGGTAAAGGGATTCCTGAAGAAAACTACAGTCTTCACTCTTATATTCTGCCTGATGTTTGGGGCTTTCGGGCAGCTTTGCTTTGCAGAAGATCCAACCCCTGAAACGACCGGTACTGCGGAAGCTGCCATCGATACCGAAAACATAGAGTATCCGCCCGGAATGGACGGCCAGTGGATGCGCATAGGAATACAGTGGGGCGACAATGCAGTTGAGAGCGTGGAGCTTTACTGCAAGGATGGTTTTTATGTCGGTCAGGTGGACAGAAAGACAGTCAACAATACCTTCATTCTCGACGGAGAACTGACTGCAGAGATTGATGGGGTCACAAGCATCAGTCTGAATCCCGGAGATTATCCTAACGGGACTGTATTTCTGAGCAAAGGAGATGACCCGGCGACCAGAAATGTCAGGATCAACGGCAAAAATTTCCGCGATGGCTTCATTTTCTACACAAACGAAGCGCAAAAGATTCATCCCATAAGCTATCTTACTCTGGAACACTATGTCTGGGGCGTTGTGGGCAATGAAATGGGCTACAATTACCCGATCGAAGCCCTGAAAGCACAGGCCCTGACTGCCAGGTCCTATGCTCTGACTCATCTTAACCATCACTGGACTGCGGGTTTTGACCTCTGCTCCACCGGGGACTGCCAGGTGTACAGGGGGCTTTCCAGCGAGTACGACAGCACTGTACGGGCCTGCAGAGAGACTGAAGGCAAGGTCATCAGTTATGACGGGAAAATCGCAAGCACCTTCTACTATGCCGCCAGCGGCGGATATACCATGAATTCGGAGGATGTCTGGTCCACAAAGCTGCCCTATGTGAGGGGCGTTAAGGATGAGTACTGCTCTGAATATGTGTGGACTGCTGCTATAAGCTTTACGGAGCTTGCCGCCCGCATGAAGAATGCAGGCTACGATGTTGAAGAGATACATAGCGTTGAAGTCAGCAAAACTCTTGACAACGGCGCAGTTTATCAGATAGTCGTTCATCACAGCAAGGGCGACAGCACTCTGACTAAAAATAATGTCATGAGCGTCATGGGCGGGACCACTGTAAAATCACAGTTTTTCTCCCTGAGCGGAGATCCTGAAACTGACTATGAAAAGCAGGAGATCGGTGGCCTGAACATGGAATCAGATGAGTCTTCTGCCCGCACGGAGGAAGCTGTTTATGTGCTTGGGGCCGATGGAGAAGCTGTTCTGCTTGAGCTTCCGGAGCTTTCTGTAACAGACGGGGAAGAAAGCGTAAGCGCTGAGAGCGACGTCCGCACTGAATTCGTGTTCACCCACGAGCTTGTGGAAGACGGAACACTGTACTTTAAAGGACTTGGTTACGGCCACGGCGTTGGCCTGCCTCAGACCAGCGCAAGAAACATGGCAGAGGCAGGTAAGTGCGCCATGGATATTATCGATTTCTTCTATACAGATGTTGAGATAAGCAGCTACAGAGCGCTGAGGGGCGAGCCTGAACCGGCAGAATCCGAAGAACCAGCTGAGCCTGAAGAGAGCGGGGAAGCAGAGGAATCTGCAGAACCCGAAGAACCTGAGGAACCCGCTGAGCCTGAAGGTCCTGCTGAATCTGAAGAACCGTCTTCTGACGGCGATTCAGACAGCAGCGCGCCTGCATATGAATGGTAACATATTTAAGATATAGTCTTTGCAGCAGTCCAAAGGACCGCTGATCAGAGTGAATAAAATGAATGTAAGCGATTTTGATTACGAACTTCCACTGGAACTTATTGCCCAGCAGCCTTCCGAGACCCGTGACGGCTGCCGGCTTCTTGTTATACACAGAGATACCGGTCTCCTTGAGCACAAGCATTTTTATGATGTGCTTGACTACCTTGAACCCGGAGACTGCCTTGTTTTCAACGATTCAAAGGTCATTCCCGCCAGGCTTTTCGGCACCAGGGAAAAGACCGGAGCTCACATAGAGTTCCTGCTTTCAAAGCGGGTGGAAGGAGATAAATGGGAGACCCTGGTCCGACCCGGAAGGCGCGTCCGCCCCGGAGACACCATAGTCTTCGGCGAAGAAGGGGAGCTTAAGGCTCATGTGCTTTCAAATTCCGAAGGAGGCACAAGGATAGTTGAATTCGAGTACGATGGCATCTTTATGGAGATACTGGAGAAGCTGGGTTCCATGCCTCTTCCTCCGTATATAGAGAGGGCAGCTGATGAAAGCGACAAGGACCGCTATCAGAACGTATATGCAAAGATCGAAGGCTCAGTGGCTGCTCCCACCGCAGGTCTGCATTTCACCCCCGAACTCATAGAAAAAGCCAGAGAAAAGGGTGTAAAAACAGCCTTTGTCACCCTGCATGTAGGTATAGGGACCTTCAGACCTGTAAAGGTGGACAGGGTAGAGGACCATCACATGCACTTCGAGGAGTACACCGTCTCCGAGGAAGCCGCAAGGACAGTCAACGAAACAAAAGCCGCAGGCGGGCGCATAATCTGCGTTGGCACCACCAGCTGCCGCACTGTGGAAAGCGCCGGAACTGAAGACGGCGTGCTGCATGCAGGAAGCGGCAGCACAGGCATATTCATCTATCCCGGCTATAGATACAAGGTCCTGGACTGCCTGATCACCAACTTCCATCTGCCCAAATCCACGCTGATGATGCTGGTATCCGCGCTCTACGACCGCGAAAAGATACTCGAAGCATACAAGGTAGCCGTTCAGGAGAGATACCGCTTCTTCTCCTACGGGGATGCAATGATAATTCTCTGATCATAATGATTTGACCATGAAAAAGGCCCGGACCCGGAGGCATTGCGCTTCCGGGCCCGGGTCTTCTAATTGTGGAGATTCAAATGGCTTGTTAATTTACGAATTCACCGCATTCCTTAACGTCCAGAAGGAATGCTTTAAGGAGCTTCTGGGAGTTCTCCAGATCTCTCAGATCTATTACCTCTCTGGCAGAGTGGGCATTTCTGGAGGCCACGGAAATACCACCTGTGGGAACGCCTTTGCCGGTGTTGTAGATGGCTCCCGCATCGGTCCCTATACCCATCCAGATATCCGGCTGGCTTGGGATCCCGTTATCTGCTGCAAGCTTTTGCAGTCTCTTGTAAACCGACGGAGTGGCAGCGTAGGTCATGTCAAGTATTTTGATGGCTGGGCCATTGCCTATCTTTACACCGCCGTCGTTTACGCTTTCAAGGGTGTCTCTTGCAGGGGTGGTGTCCACGGAGATGCAGGCGTCAAAATCCACCTTTTCGCTCAGCCACCTTGCCGCGACTCCTGCTCCCACAAGACCGACTTCCTCCTGTACAGTAAAGAGCCCGTAGACAGTGCCGGAAACCTTGGAAAAGTCCAGGTTTTCAAACACATCTATCAGCATGGCGCAGCCCACGCGGTCATCGAAGGCATGGCCTCTGATGCGGTATTTGCCAAGGGCCTCGATCTCGGTATCCCAGGTTATCTGGTCTCCTTCGCTCACACCCATTTCCCTTGCCTCTGCAGCGCTCTCCGCTCCGATGTCTATGTACAGCTCGGTGTAGGGGCGCACTCTCTCCTGATTGTCAAAGCGCCTCAGATGGGCTGAGATCGCTCCGATGTGACCCTTTACAGGCCCCTTGTCGGTGCTGATGACAACGGACATCAGGGGCAGGGTGCGGTTATCCTGTCCGCCTCTGAGCTCAAAGCGTATAAAGCCGGCAGGCTCTATCTTGGTGACGAAGAAGCCAACTTCGTCAGAATGAGCGGTTATAAGGATGTTGGGGCCGGGCTTTCCGCCTTTTTTCGTGACCACGAGGTTGCCGATGCCGTCAGTCTCCATGCTGTCGACCTTGCCCTCGAGCTTTTCCTTTATGAGTTTTATTATCTGCTGTTCGTGAGCGCAGGCTGCAGGCACAGCAGTCAGTTCTTTAAGTAGTTCAAGCATTGTACGCCTCCATCATTTACAGAACGGATTCAAGGTATTCGATGAGTTCTCTTTCTTCTCTCATTACGCGGTTGACGCCTCTGGTGAGTTCAGTCTCTGCCATATGATATCTGGAGGAGCCCGGAGCGCAGAGAGCCAGTCTTTCGCCTGCGGCAAGAGCGGGGATGGGGTAGATGCCTCCGCACTTGTCGAAGTCGTAGATATCGGCTTCGTGGAACATTAGCCTTGTAAGTACCTCTGCAGCTTTGATCTGTATGCTGCAGATGCGGTCTATCTCAGCAGGATCGCTGCTGCAGCCTGCAGCAAGCTTGTCCAGCTTGTCCAGCAGGTGGTCCAGCTTTTCGGTCCTTGCTGCCAGATCGTAGAAATCGTATCTGCTGCCGCACTTTTCTCCCAGAGCCTTGATGGTAGCCATCATATCCCTTGTGCCATCTGCCAGCACCAGAGGAAGGGCATTGTCGTCCATGAGCTTCCAGATCGTGTACATGTAGACCTTGCAGTCTCTTGCAAGCAGCTGGGGATCCAGCTTGTCCATGGTGTCGTGCTCGGTATGCCACCACCAGCCAAGACCTCCGGCTTTTGAAGTGTTGCCAGACCTGAAGGATATGGAGTCCTTTGCGGCTTCCGCATCCTGCTCGGAGAAGGTGCCGAATACTGAAGATACGCCGATGCCAAGGAAGGACTGGTCGGAGTTTCTTGCTATCTTCTTTCCTGTGAATTCAACGCCGCAGACTTCCTTTATGGCTTCCTCTGCCAGCTTCCAGGTCTGGGGCATAACAGGAGCTTCCTCTACGATTACCGCATCCATGCCGCCCACAGAGTCGATATTTACGTGTGCTGCGCAGTTCTTTTCCACTTCTTCGAAGTGATGATCCACATACCAGGCTGATCCTGCGTACTTGCCCTGGGAATGGCCGGACCAGAAGCAGACCTTAAGGCCGCGCTTGAGCTGATCCTTGTACTCTGCTATCAGCTTGGCGCATTCTATCATGGTGGCGTTGGCGCTGCCGTTATCCATGGCTCCAAGGAACCAGGAGTCGATGTGGCCGGAGAAGAGCACGTATTTGTCGCTGTTCTTAGCCTTGATATCGGCCTCGAGAATGGGGCATTCTCTCCATTCATTAACAACGGTCGATTCCATGCGCACAGTAACAGGGCCCTTTGCCATAGCTGCTCTGAGTCTGTTTCCGTCCTCTCTGGTGATGCTTATAACGGGAAGCTTTGTAAGACAGTCCGCCTTGAATTCCTCAGGAGCGCCCCAGATGTCGGAAGCGGGGCAGTTGTGAATGTTCTGGTCGTGCACGCATATCGCGCCTACGGCTCCCATCTTCTCGGCCTTTTGTATCTTTCCCAGATTTGCAAGACCGTCCAGGATAAGGATCTTTCCCTCCAGGTTTTCAGAACCGAATTCTGCCAGTCTTCCGCTTACGCCGTAGATTCCTGTGGAAGGGGTAAAGCATACAGACAGCGCTCTGCAGGCGCTCATGGCAGGCTCTTCGATCTCAAGATATGCGGATACCGGATAGCTTATATATGCAGGGTAGCGCAGTATTTTTGCTTCAAAGCCGGAAGCCTCCAGCTCCTTTTTGATGTACTCCAGAGCTCTGACTTCCTCAGGAAGGCTGGATATGCGCACCTCTTTGGACACCTCCCGGGTGTAGTTCATAAGTCTTTCAGCTGAAACCTCGTTCAGCAGCTTTGAAAGAATCTCTTTGTTCATTTTTCCTCTCCTTAGTTAAGTGATTTTTATCTGAATTTAATTATTCTATCCTTTGAAATAGGGGATCATCTGTTCTATGAACTTCTTGCTGATGGCCGGTATCTGGTGCTCGGGACAGGTCAGAAGGAATATCTGTCTTTCCCGCATCTCACTTTCGAGCGGAATCCTGTACAGCGTGCCTTCGTTAAGCTCCTGTCTTATCAGGGGCTCCGGAAGAGCTCCTATTCCCAGACCTTTTTGTATCAGTGACTTCGCCATAAAGAAATTCGACACATTTATTATAGGCTGCGTCGTTCCTGTCACATTGAAGTAGAACTGTGTCACCTGCTTGAGATAATGCTCATCCACCATATAAAGCTTGACCGTTATGAAAGGGTATTCGGACAGCTTTTCTTCTGACTGTTTTTCTCCCTGAAGGAAACGGTACTTTTCGCTTCCTACCATAAGATCCTGGAAGCTTTTAAGAGGCGTGGAATTGAGCCTCTCATTGGTGATGCTTATTGGCCCTGTTATAAGGGCAAAATCCGCAAGACCATTTCTTACCAGCTCTATGCATTCCATGGTATGCGCCAGACGTATATTTACCGAAACATTGGGATTCTGATGACGGAACCAGTTCAGATAATCGCTGCCGCAGACATGAAAGGATGTCTCTGTGGATGCCATGGTTATGCTTCCGCTGTCGCCTGAAAAATAGTTCACAAGATCTTGTGTCGCTTTGTTAAGATGCTCTATAGCCTCGGCTACATGGGGGTAGAGTATGTTTCCTTCAGCAGTAAGATAAACGCCTTTTTTTGTACGCACGAAAAGCTTTGCGCCTACCTCCTCCTCCAGCTGCTGTATCGTCCGGCTTATTGTGGGCTGGGTGAGATACAGCATATTTGCCGCGGTGGAAATGCTCTGGTACTTTGCTACATAATAGAAAATCCGGTAGTAGTCAAAGTGTATGGAATCGATTCTTTTCATGTCAGGCCCTCCATATCTGTTTTAGATTGTACCATTCGTTTTTGCATAAGTGTCATTGATTTTTAGTATGACGTCATATCGTTAAGTAATTTTACTTACAGATTTTTGATAGCTAATATTGGATATAGAGATAGTTTTGCAAAACAGGAGGGAAAAGATATGAAAATCATAGTCGTTGGAGCCGGCGCCATAGGCGGTGTAGTCGGCGGTCTTCTTACCAAAGGCGGCTGCGATGTGACACTGCTGGATGTGGCTGCAGACCATGTAAAAGCCATGAAGGAACAAGGACTCACCCTGGTCCTGACCGACGGGAGCCGTGAAGTCATACCCGTAAAAGCTGCTACGGTGGATGAATACATAGCAGGCTGCAAGGAAGCTCCCCAGTGCATACTTCTTTGCGTAAAGGGACAGTTCACAGAAACAGCTCTTGCGCCGTTTGTTCCGCTGATGGACGAAAACAGCTTCGTCATTTCCATTCAGAATGGTCTTAACGAATACAAGATCGCAGAAATGGTGGGCAAGGAACGCACAGTAAGCGGTTTCGTAAACATCTTTTCAGATTATCTTGAGCCCGGCGTCATCAATTACGGCGGAGAGGGCGCTCTGGTCATCGGTGAGATGGATGGCAGCATGAGCCCCAGACTGGATATGATCAGAAGAGAGTTCAAGGGCATAGATCAGCTTGAGATAAGCGACAATGTTCTGGGCTATCTGTGGGCTAAGCTTGGCTATGCAATGGTGCTCATCGCCACAACTCTTACCAACGAGACAATGGCAGACTGCATAGACGATCCTAAGTACCGCGACATGTTCATAGAGCTGAGCGCAGAGACCTATGAGGTTGCCACGAAGGAAGGCTTTAAGCTTCCCGAGTTCGACGATTATATTCCGGACCTGATCTATCCAAGAGAAAACAGGGACCCCGAAAAGCTCAGCCACATGCTGGATGTGCATGTTGAAAGGCTCAGAGGCTATACAAAGGTGCACAGCGGTTTCTGGAGAGATCTGGTCGTAAGAAAGAGAAAGAGCGAGATCTCAGTCTTTGAGGATCCCATCAGGGAATGCGCGGCAAAGCACGGAGTTGAGATACCTCTGACCGATCTTACGCTTAAGATGTTCCACGAGCTGGAGGAGGGCACAAGACCCTTTACCACCGACAATCTGGACATACTCGCAGAGGAATACAGAAGATATTACTTAAAGGGATAATTTGAAAGGAGGCATATCAAGAAATGCTCGATTTTACAGATAAAGTAGTTCTTATCACAGGCGGAGCTGCGGGAATAGGCGGCGCTGCTGCAAGCATATTCGCAAAGCAGGGCGCAAGCGTTATCATCACTGATATCGATCTTTCCATGGCTCAGGCCAAGGCTGACGAGATCAATGCTGCAGGCGGAAAAGCCGAAGCCATAAAGTGCAATTCCAGCAACTGCGATGAAGTTGAATGCACCGTAAAGGACGTTATCGGTCGCTACGGACGCATCGATGTGTTCGTAAACAATGCAGGTGGCACCCATGGCTCCACTCACAGCGGCAATATCGAAGAATATACAGCTGAGGAGTTTGACCGCGTAGTAAAGCTCAATCTTTACGGACTCTTCTATTTCAGCCGCTGCATCGTTCCTCAGATGAAGAAGCAGGGCGGCGGAAGCATAGTCATCGTATCCTCCGGAGCAGGCCGCACCACCAGCCGTTCCGAAGTAGGCCGCATACCCTATGCTCCCAGCAAAGCAGCTCAGCTCGGCCTCATGAGGCAGCTGGCTCTTGAGACTGCTTCAGATAACATCAGAGTCAATGCAATAGCTCCGGGACTGATCAAGTCGACGGCATATATAGAAAACAACTGGCTTTCCAACACTGAGGAACAGAAGCAGGCCACTCTGAACAAGATACCCATGGGAAGAAGAGGCAGTTCCGAAGAGATCGCCAACGGAATAGTTTTCCTTGCTTCAGATGAAGCATCGTATATAACAGGTCATTGTCTCGATATCAACGGCGGCATCATCATGATGTAAAAGCATGGAGTACATCGTGCTGATCCCGGTATCGGGGTTTGAGTAATTATTCATTGATAGGAGGAAAAGTTAATGGATTATCAACACATTGCCAATAGTTTCATAATGTGGGTTGCCTGCGGATGCGGCGTTGCCCTCGTACTGATCCAGGCGGCTCTCATGACTGTGAGATCACTCAGGGCAGGCAAAGAACTGGGCGTTACCAACGAGCAGTTCAAGGCTGCTGCTACCAGTGCGGCAGTAGGTTCCATCGGACCCTCACTTGCTATACTTGCCGGTATGGTATCCCTGCTGGTTGCCATGGGCGGTCCCATTTCCTGGTTCAGACTTTCTTACATCGGCGCAGTTGCATATGAGCTGATGGCAGCAGGTTTCGGCGCTGACGCCATGGGAGTTACCCTGGGCGGAGCTGACATGACCGCTACTGCATTCGCCTGCGGCGTCTGGGTAATGACCCTGGGCTCCATAGGCTGGATCCTTTTCACCGGTCTTGCAACTCCCAGCCTCGACAAGTTCAGAAACGTGCTTGCCGGCGGACGTGCAGAGCTTATGCCCATCGTTTCCGTAGGTGCTATGTGCGGCGCATTCTCTTATCTGACCATCGACAGAGTGGTAAGATTCGACAGTCAGACCACAGCAGCTATTGCAGGTTTCATCATTATGGCCATCTTCAGCATATACAACAAGAAGGCTAACAAGAAGTGGATACGTGAATGGTCATTCTGCATCTCCATGTTCCTTGGAATGATCATCTCTGTGATCTTCTAAAAATGCAGGTTTTCGCTAATCGTATTTGTAAAAAGAAAAGGTGAAAATAATGGAAAACAAATCATATTATGACTCTACATATTTGCCCGAGATTATAAAGATCGGTAGGGCGACAAACCTGCTGGGCGTGCTCTTCGCATTCTTCCCCGCACTGGTGCTTTATTTCGGTTTCGGACTTCGTCCTCCCATCAGCGCAGTTATCGCAGGTACTATCATGCAGGTCAGCGTATCCGGCGTATTCTGGTTCGTTGAGCCTATCTCTTATTTCCCCGTACTGGGCGTAGCCGGTACCTACATGTCCTTCCTTTCCGGTAATATCGGAAACCTCCGTCTTCCCGCTACTGTTGCAGCTCAGTCTGCAGCCAACGTTGAAGCAGGTACCGAAAAGGGTTCTGTAGTAGCTACCGTAGGCGTTGCTATCTCCATCATCGTAAACGTACTGATGCTGACCATCGGCGTCATCCTCGGCTCCTCCATTCTGGGCGCTCTGCCCCCGGCCTTTGTTGCGGCACTGAATAACATTCTGCCCGCACTGTTCGGAGCAATGCTTGCTCAGCAGGCAGTAGCAAATCCCAAGCTCGGCGCCATCGGCATCGTACTTGCAAGCATCATGTTTGCTCTCTATAAGAACGGCCTGCTTGCATGGCTCCCCGGATCTCCTTCCTACGCAATCGTAATCGTAGCAGTATTCGGCACCATCCTCATCGGCCGCAAGGTTGCTGCTCCCAAGAATTAGTACGGACCGTTATTTCAAGGAAAGGAGAAAACTTATGAGTAAAGAAGCTGTTGTCAGCAGTATCACAGGCATTAGCCAGGATCTGACTGATATTACACTCGAAATGTGGCGCAATCCGGAGACTGCAATGCAGGAATTCAACAGCTGCAGGCTCCTGAGCGAATATCTTAAGGGCAAAGGCTTTGAGATAAAGACCATTCCAAACTGCCCCACAAGCTTTGTGGCGGAATTCGGAAGCGGAAAGCCCATCATAGGTATACTCGGCGAATACGATGCTCTGCCTAAGCTTTCTCAGAAGGTCGCAGCAGTAAGAGAACCTGAGAAGACTCTTGATGATCCCGGCCACGGCTGCGGACACAATCTGCTGGGCGTAGGCGGCGCAGGCGCTGCCATTGCCATGAAGGCTGCAATCGAAGCAGGAGAGATAAAAGGTACTATCCGCTTCTATGGATGCGCTGCAGAGGAGACCCTCGAAGGCAAGGGAAGAATGGCAAGAGAAGGCGTGTTCGATGACTGCGATGCCTGCATTACCTGGCATCCCGCTTTCATGAACTCCCTCTGGGGCTGCAGCTTCCTGGCCATGAATTCCATGAAGTTCAAGTTCAAGGGTATTCCCGCCCATGCCGCAGCTGCTCCCGATGCAGGTCGCAGCGCACTGGACGCAGTTGAGCTTATGGACGTAGGCGCAAACTATCTGAGAGAGCACGTAAACGAAAAGGTAAGGATACACTATGCCATCACCAATGGCGGCGGCCTTCCCAATACTGTTCCCGCAGATGCAGAGGTCTGGTACTATGTACGCGCTCCGAAGAGATCGGATGTCAAGGCTGTCACCCAGAGACTGATCAAGATCGCTCACGGCGCAGCTGAGATGACCGAGACCGAGATGAGCTATGAGCTTCTTGCAGGCTGCTACGATGCGGTTCCCAATCATGTGATCGGCGATGTGATGCTTGAGAACATGAGAGCCATCGGCGGTCCCGGATTCGACGAGGCTGACTATGCCTTCGCTAAAGAACTTCAGAAGAACCTGACTCCGGAAGCCAAGGCGGCTACCATCAAGAGCTATTTTGCTCCCCAGGAGATCAGCGACATGGTTCTGGTCGATACCGTTTATGATAACGGCGACTACGGCCAGATAATGGCAGGCTCCACTGACGTGGGCGATGTAAGCTATATCTGCCCGACCGCTCAGATGATCGCTGCAACTCTTCCTGTTGGCATCGGTACCCACACCTGGATGGCTACAGCCTGCACAGGTCACCCCATCGGCGTCAAGTCCATGATCTACATGGCAAGATCCCTTGCCGGAACCGCTTATGATCTCATGAGCAAGCCCGAAGTCCTTAAGGCAGCTCAGGACGAGTTCAAAGCCAGCGTAGGCGACTTTAAGTACGTTTCAGCCTTTGACGAGGTATAAAAAGCGATGAAAGGCAGCAAAGATTATCTTTACAGTGTTTTTCAGCACATACATGATGACCCTGAACTGTCTCTGCAAGAAACCCGGACCTCCGGGTTTCTTGCTTCTGAGCTGAAAAAATGCGGCTATGCTCTTACAGAGAATATAGCGGGAACCACAGGTGTTCTGGGCATTATCGATTCGGGAAGTCCCGGACCTTTTCTTGTGCTCAGAGCTGATATGGATGCGCTTCCCTATGTTGTGGACGGCGAAAAGATCGCAAAGCATACCTGCGGCCACGATTCTCACTGCGCAATGGTAATGACAGCGGCTAAATATCTGGCGGAACAGGGGATAAAAAGAGGCAGGCTCGGCATACTGTTCCAGCCTGCTGAGGAGGTCCTCGGAGGAGCCAGGATGATGGCCGAAAGCGGAGTTCTGGACGATGCTGACGAAATAATGGGTCTTCATATAAGGCCTAAGGACGAACTCAGATTCGGGACCGCATCTTCAGCGCTCTATCATTCTGCAGGCGGCGTCTGCCGCATTACGATAAAGGGCAGAGAAGCCCATGGAGCAAGGCCTCATCAGGGAATCAACGCAATAGAATGCGCTGCCCAGCTAATACAGGCAGTAAGCAGCATCAAGCTGGATCCCAGAGTAAGCCATTCCGTTAAGGTTACAGCTGTGAGCGGAGGCGGCCTTGCCACGAACATCATTCCCAACGAGTGCAGGCTGGTTTTCGACATGAGGAGCCAGAACAATCCGGTACTCGAGGATATGGTGGCTAAGATGAAGGCTGCAGCGGAGGGCACGGCAGCGGCTTTCGGCGCAGCCGCAGAACTGGATTTTCAGACTTATCCTGCTGCTGAGTTCGACATGGAACTGGTCGGAACTATGCATAAAGCCATAGAGAAAGTCCTTGGAGAAGGGGCTGATATCGGTCCGATATATACTCCCGGCGGAGAGGATTTCCACCAGTATAACAAGCTGCTTCCGGGCATCAAGGCCGCTTTCATAGGCATAGGAGCAGAAGCAAGCCCCGGACTTCACGCTTTCAACATGGAATTCCGCCACGAAGCGATGGAGCACGGAGCCGACATTCTTATAGAAGCAGTTACAGAAAGACTGTGCAGCTAGATAAAAAACAGGGTTTTAAGATCCGCAGCATCATCTGCGGGTCTTTTTTTAATGCAATCTTAATTTCTCCTTCAGGTGGCTTAATGTCATCTTTGTAAGCTCTGTTTTATGATGTAGACAGTAAATGAGCTTTGTCAGTAATGAAAAGAAGGCGAGATCATGAAATCTATACTGTTGATAGGCACAAACCGTTTCGGATCGCTGCTTGCAAAACAATTCCACGAGCTGGGCCACCAGGTGATGGCTGTAGATAAGGAGGAATCGCGCATTAACGAGATCCTGCCCTATGTGACAGATGCGGTGATAGGTGACAGCACCAACGAGGCCTTCCTGCGCTCACTGGATGTAAGCGGCTACGATGTCTGCATTGTAACCATTGGCGAGGACTTCCAGAGTTCGCTGGAGACGACAACGCTTCTCAAAGAGCTTGGAGGGAAGCTGGTCATCTCAAGGGCTGACAGAGATGTTCAGGCGAAGTTCCTGCTCAGAAACGGCGCCGATGAAGTGATAAACCCCGAAAAGCAGATCGCAGAGTGGGCAGCCATAAGGTATGCGTCCAATCACGTTCTCGATTATATAAAGCTGGATGATGATCACGCTATTTTCGAAGTAGCCATCCCACAAGAATGGGAAGGGATGAAGATAGGACAGCTGGACATACGCAGAAAATACGGGATCAATATCATGGCAGTCAAGGAAAACGGGACCATGGATCTGTCCGTTACTCCTGAGACTATGCTTACCAGTCATAAGACACTGCTTGTCCTCGGAGAACGAAAAGCCATCCGCAAATGCTTCCGGATGTAGCTCCGGAGCAGAAGGAGGTGCTGAAAGATGAAAAATGTTTTATTGATACTTATAATGGCAGCAGTGCTTGCAGCAGGCTATATTTCGGTGCTTGTATATGTGCGTTTCCTGGATAAAAGCAGAAGGGGGACTTATGAACATAAGGACCCGATAGAGCGGTGGTTCAGGCTGATGAAAAAGAGGTTTTTTAACTGATAATTTTACATAAGTGCCTGAAGACTATATAATATATATTCGAGAGGAGCGCACAGCATGGACAAGCGATCCGGTAAATCTGAGCATATACTTGTTTGTGTATCACCGTCACCGTCCAACCCGAAGGTCATAGAAGCTGCGGCAAGGATGGCGGAGGCTTTTGATGCGACTCTTACTGCGATATACGTGAAGCCTACCAACTACGAGGAGCTTTCGGAAGAGAACAGAAACAGGCTTCAGAACAACATACGCTTCGCCCAGCAGAACGGAGCTTCGGTCACGACCGTAATTGGTGACGATATATCTGCTCAGGTGGCAGAATATGCCCACATCTCCGGGACTACAAAAATCGTCGTGGGAAGAAGCGGCATGAGGCGCCGCCATTTCTGGAGCGAACCGCCTCTGACCGAGCAGATCATTTTAAATGCTCCTGACATAGACGTATACATCATTCCCGATTCAAGCACAGATCTTAAGAAGCAGAGAGAAAACACCGGGACTGGCATTCACCTTAAGCCGGCTCTTAAGGAGTCAGTCTACACTCTGCTTCTTCTTGCTGCGGCTGTCCTGATAGGCCTTATATTCACACGCTTCGGCTTCTCTGAATCCAATATAATTACAGTATTCATACTTGGAGTTCTGATCATTTCCGTGGTCACAATAAACCCTGTCTACAGTGTGGTCGGATCCCTTGCGGGGGTCCTTCTTTTCAACTGGTTCTTTATAGACCCTAAATTCAGCTTCCACACCTACGAGACGGAGTATGTGGTGACTTTTGCGATAATGCTTGTGTCATCTCTTATCACAGGCACTCTTGCCAGCAGGATGAAGCAGAATGCAAGAGCTTCTGCCCGCGAGGCGTTCAGAACCAAGGTGCTGCTGGATACGAACCAGCTGCTGCAGAAGGCTGAGAATTCAGCGGAAGTGATCAGGACCACAGCCCGTCAGATAATCACTCTCCTGAGCCGCGATGTGGCTGTATACATGCGCGGAGAGAACGATGCGCTCGAGGGCTGCACGGAATTTCTCATAACCAGGGATGCCCACGATGCCAGCCCTTACGACAGCAATGAAAAGGAGATCGCTGCCTGGGTGTTCCAAAACCAGAAATCTGCAGGCTTCAGGATGGAACAGTACAGTGAAGCGAAGGCTCAGTATCATCCCATATGTCTGAATGGCTACTGCTTTGGCGCCATAGCAATAAGGCTCAACAGGATAGCGCCTGAACCTTTTGAAAACAGCATAGTAACTTCTATCCTGGGCGAATGCGCTCTGGCGCTTCAGAACCTCCGCAATGCAGAGGAGAAGGAGAGGGCGTCCGTGATGGTAAGGAACGAACAGCTCCGCTCAAATCTCCTGCGTTCCATTTCCCACGATATACGCACTCCGCTTACCTCGATCTCCGGAAATGCCAGCAATCTGCTCTCTCACTACGATCAGCTGGATGACAAGACCCGTGAGCAGATGTTTTCAGACATTTACGATGATTCCGAGTGGCTCATAGATCTGGTGGAGAATCTGCTTTCCATATCCCGCATAGAAAACGGCCAGATGGAGCTTCATCTGTCTTCGGAGCTCATGAGCGATGTTATAGATGAATCCCTGAGGCATATAGACAGAAATGCTTCAGAGCATACTATCAGGGTCAGGGAAAGCGATGAGATACTCCTGGTTAAGATGGATGCGAAGCTGATAATGCAGGTGCTTATAAATCTTATAAACAATGCCATCAAGAATACGCAGGCGGGTTCTGAGATCGTCATCGAAAGCTTTAGGGAAGGCAGTGAGGCCATCGTATCGGTAAGCGATAACGGTCCCGGCATTTCCGATGACATGAAGCCTCATGTATTTGAGATGTTCTTTACAGGCCGAAGCAAGGTGGCTGATGGCCGACGCGGCATGGGACTGGGGCTGGCTCTGTGCAGATCCATAATTGAATCTCACAACGGGAGGATCACGCTCACAGACAACCATCCTTCCGGCTGCCGCTTTACGTTTTCACTTCCGATGAAAGAGGTGCAGGTAGATGAATAATCCTGTTGTACTGGTCACAGAGGACGATACTCCTATTCGCAATCTGATAATAACTACCCTTAGGACCCACGACTATAAATATCTGACAGCCGTAAACGGCGCAGAGGCTGTGATGATGGCGTCTTCCCATAATCCGGATGTGCTTTTCCTTGACCTCGGGCTTCCTGATATGGACGGCATAGAGGTGATAAAGCAGATCAGGAGCTGGTCCAACATGCCAATAATAGTCATAAGCGCAAGGAGTGATGACGCTGATAAGATCGAGGCTCTGGATGCGGGCGCAGACGATTATCTGACCAAGCCTTTTTCCGTAGAGGAGCTTCTGGCCCGCCTCAGGGTCACCATACGCCGCCTGGCCCTTATAAGCAGCGACAAAAACGCCGAAAGCTCCAGCTACACCAACGGAAAGCTGACTATTGACTTCTCCGCAGGAGTGGCAGCACTGGATGGGGAGGAGCTTAAGCTGACCTCCATGGAGTACAAGCTGCTCTGCCTGCTGGCTAAAAACACCGGCAAGGTGCTGACCCACACATATATCACTCAGAATATCTGGGGTCGCAACTGGGACAACGACATTGCGTCCCTGAGAGTTTTTATGACCACACTCAGAAAAAAGATAGAGCCGACTCCCGATTCTCCGAAGTATATTCAGACGCATATCGGAATAGGCTATAGAATGCTTAAGGTAGACTGAATTTTTCTTAAAATTGCTTTTTAACCACCATATATTGTGGAATAAAGCCGCGTTCCATGCTATACTGTCTTGTTGTCAAAAGGACTGAACAAGGCAAATGGTATTCAGCAGTTTCGATTTTTTACTTAAATTTCTGCCCGCATTCATTCTGGCGTACTATCTGTGCCCCGAAAAGTACAGAAATGTATGCCTTTTTGGCTTTAGTCTGGTGTTTTATTCCTACGGAAACCTTAAGACACCGCTGTACATACTGCTGATCATCATCTCTCTGGTTTTCAATTACATTGCGGGTATACAGCTGCGGGAGAACGGCAAACGGCGGTTTTTCTGGTTCGTGCTTTCGCTGGTCTTCAATTTCGGCTGGCTGCTTTTCTTTAAATACTCGTATTTTCTGCATCTGCTGCCATTCCAGCTGGTGCTTCCAATAGGCATAAGCTTCTATACCTTCCAGACCGTGTCGTATCTGGCGGATGCGTACACTCTGAAGGTAAAGCCGGAGAAGAGCTTCCTGCGTCTCAGCGCGTACATAATCATGTTCCCCCAGCTTATAGCAGGGCCCATAGTACGCTTTTCCGATGTGCAGTTTCAGCTCAGGAACCGCCAGTACAAGCTGCCCCGCATCATAGATGGAGTAAGGGTATTTGTAATAGGGCTGTCGCTGAAGGTGGTCCTGGCCAACCAGATAGGAGGGCTCTGGACCGATGCAACTACTATAGGATATGATTCGCTGTCAGTGCCTTATGCGTGGCTGGCGGTAATGGCCTTCAGCCTTCAGCTGTATCTGGATTTCTGGGGCTATTCCCTTATGGCCATAGGTCTTGGACGCATGATTGGCTTTGAGCTTCCCACCAACTTTGACAGTCCTTACTGTTCCGTAAGCGTATCCGAGTTCTGGAGGCGCTGGCACATGACCCTCGGCAGCTGGTTCAGGGAATACCTCTATATCCCGCTCGGAGGAAACCGCAGAGGTAAGCTCCGCACTTACCTGAATCTTCTTATCGTGTGGCTCTGTACGGGCTTCTGGCACGGAGCCAACTGGAACTTCATACTCTGGGGGCTGCTGCTCTACGTTTTCATAGCCATCGAAAGGCTTGGACTGGGGCAGACGCTGGAAGAGCACAGGGCGCTAGGGCACATCTACTGCCTGCTGGCGATAGGCGTCACATGGATGTTCTTTGCCATAGAGAGCCTTCCTCAGTGCATGGCTCTGCTTGGCCGGCTGATAGGTATAGGAGGGATAAATGTGAGGCCGGGAGACTGGCTTACAGCTCTCAGAACCTACTGGTGGCTGCTTGGACTAGGTGTTTTCGCATCCACAGAGCTTCCGAAGAAGCTTTATATGCGGTTTAAGGAAAAATGGATAGTATATCCGGTGCTTGCGGTAATGCTTGGGGTATCGATCTACTGCCTGTACATGGGTCTGAACGATCCGTTCCTGTATTTCAGGTTCTAAACATATAAAAAGGGGATCCCGGGCAGAGTTTTCTGCGATCCGGGAAGCAAAAAGAATGAAAAGGAAAATGATCAGCGCTGTCTGCCTGCTGCTTGCCTTATGGCTTTTTGCAGGATGCAGCTTTGACAATTACATAGTTCCGGGGACGGACCGGAGAGGGCCTAAAACCACGGGCGAGGATATACGTGAGGCCAGTTCTGCAGATCCGAGGGAGACCGAAAGCGATGTTATACTTCCTCCTGTGGAATATGACGACAGTCTCGGGGATCTTACTGCTCCTCCTGAAAAGAAACAGATCGGTGAGGATTCTTCTCTTAATGAAACGGCCGAACAGAAGCCGGAGACCAGCGTTGCCCAGGACAATATAGAAGAGCTCAACAATCTTACCGGCGTTTCGTCCGACATCCAGGCGCCTGAAAATGTAAAGCCTGAGCTTACACTAGTCCATGCGGCTCCGGAAAGCTTCGATAAGAGCAGCGTAAAGAGTTTTGTCAGCGCCGGGGACGACTGGTTCAAGGATGCCCTGTTTATCGGAGACTCCCGCTTTGTCGGCCTCATGTATTACGGAAATATCGAAGGAGCTTACTGGTACTGCAATACAGGTCTAAGCGTTTTCAATATAAATAATGCGCCGCTGGATGTGGAGGGCATAGGATCAATTGTATTCTCCGATCTTATAACCCTCAATCAGTTCAGCAAGATATATATCTGCCTTGGAATCAACGAGTGCGGCTACGGAACAAGCGCTATCAAAAGCGAATTCGGCAAGCTGATAGATACAATAAAGCGCACTCAGCCCAACGCGCCCATATTTATCGAGGCCAATATCCATCTTGCGGCTGCCAGGTCCGATACGGACAGCACATACAACAACAAAAAGCTTAACGCCATCAATGAAGCCATTGCATCGTATGCGGATAACATTCAGACTTTTTATGTTAATGTCAATGAGATCTTCGATGATGAGCGGGGTTATCTTAAGAAGGATTACACCGCAGACAGCACCCACATATTCGCAAAGTATTATCCCCAGTGGACTCAGTTTTTAAAGGAGCATGCTATACAATGAGCGAAAAGCACGCTGTAAGATACGAACTGCTTAAGAAGGACAGCAGGACCAAAGCCAGAAGAGGGGTGCTGCATACTCCTCACGGAGATGTGCAGACTCCTGTTTTCATGCCTGTAGGCACTCAGGCCACCGTTAAAGCCATGAAGCCGGAGGATGTGGCAGGACTAGGACATGAAGGAGCCCACATCATTCTGAGCAATACTTATCATCTGTATCTCAGACCGGGGCATCAGCTAATAAAAGAAATGGGCGGTCTCCACAAGTTTATGAACTGGAACGGCACTATTCTTACGGATTCCGGCGGTTTTCAGGTCTTTTCTCTCGGAAAGATGCGCAAGATCACAGAAGAGGGCGTTAAATTCAGCTCATATATCGACGGTTCCAAGCATTTTTTCACGCCTGAGCTGAGTATAGAAGTCCAGAATGCTCTCGGAGCGGACATCATAATGGCCTTCGACGAATGCGCTCCCTGGCCGGCTGACAGGCGCTATGTTTACGATTCTCTAAACCTTACCACAAGATGGCTAAAGCGCTGCAAGGCAGCCCATAAGGACATAGAAACGCAGTCGCTTTTCGGAATCATGCAGGGGGGCACCTATAAGGACCTGCGCCGTGAAAGCGCTAAGCAGATCGTGGATCTGGACCTTCCGGGCTATGCTATTGGCGGCCTTTCCGTAGGTGAACCGGCTGAGCTTATGTACGATGTGCTGGATGACTGCGTGGACGAGCTGCCTAAGGATAAGCCCCGATACCTTATGGGTGTAGGAACTCCCGACTACCTGTTTGAGGGCGTGGAAAGGGGCATAGACATGTTCGACTGCGTTCTGCCTACAAGAGAAGCCCGCCACGGCAGAGCCATGACCAGTCACGGCAAGGTGAACATCAAGAATGCGCGCTACGAAAAGGATGAAAGTCCGCTGGACCCCGAATGCGACTGCTATGTATGCAGAAATTACAGCAGGGCATATCTGAGGCATCTCTACAAATCCGAGGAGATACTCAGTGCCATGCTGCTTTCAGAGCATAATCTGCATTTTCTGGTCAAGACTATGGAGGATATAAGAAAATCCATAGAAGAAGACCGTTTCCCGGAATATAAAAAGATTTTCTACGATAAATACGGACAGTTTTAGGAGGGCGGCTCATGACTATGAATGATCTTCCGGTCTGTCCCCAGGCCGAAAAATGCGGCGGCTGCACCTATCAGGGCATGCCTTACGAGGTCCAGTGCGCCGAAAAGGAAAAGCAGGTCCGATCTCTTCTTAAGGGGGCGGGCTTTGACCCTGCGCTTTTAGAAGAATTCGTTCCCTGCAATGCCAGGTACTACTACCGCAACAAAATGGAGTTCACCTTCGGGGACGAGCACAAAGACGGCCCGATGGAGCTTGGAATGCACAAGAAAGGCAGCTTCATGTCCATTGTGGATGCAGGCTGCTGCCAGATAGTTCCGAAGGACTTTACAATGGTACAAGGCCTGGTAAAGTCATTTTGTTTACAGAATGAATATTCTGTTTATCACAAGAAATTTCACACAGGTCTTCTCAGAAGTATCACTTTAAGGCAGGGAATGCGGACCGGGGAGCTGCTCATAAACATAATCACGGCTTCAGACAGGGGCGAAGAGTCTTTTGATGAGGCCGCTTTTGTTAAGCTGCTGCTGGATGCGGAGGCTGAAGGCCGCTTCGATTCAAAAATCGTCGGCATACTGCGCACCATCAACGACGACCCTGCAGATGCAGTCAATATCGGCGAGCTTCGCATTCTTTACGGCCAGCCCTTCTACATGGAGCAGATAATGGGTCTTCAGTTCAAGGTAGGCGCTTTCAGCTTCTTCCAGACCAATGTGGAGGCGGCAGAAAGGCTGTACATGGATGCTTTGAGCCTCATCCCCGGCATCGAAGGCAAGACCGTTTATGATCTTTACTGCGGCACCGGTACTATCAGCCAGGCCATGGCGCTGAAGGCCAAGAAGGTCATAGGCGTGGAGATAGTGGAAGAGGCTGTGGTCTCAGCCAGGGCTAACGCCGCTCTGAATGGCCTTGAAAACTGCGAATTCATAGCAGATGACGTGCAGAAAGCTCTCTCCGGCATTCACGAAAAGCCTGACGTTATCGTTGTCGATCCTCCGCGAAGTGGCATCACACCTAAAGCAATGCGCCAGATCCTCGGCTACAATGTGGACCAGATACTCTACATCTCCTGCAATCCCAAGACCCTCATGGAAAACCTCCGTGCGGCTTATCTTGCAGGCTACAAAGTGCAGAGGATGAAGGCTTACGACAACTTCCCCTTCACAAGCCACGTGGAGACAGTATGTTTATTGTCCAAACTTTCTGAAGCCAAGCATCATATCAGCGTCCAAGTCGATATGGATGAGCTGGATGTGACTGCGGCGGAGAGTAAGGCTACATATGAAGAGATCCAGGAGTGGGTGCAGGAGAAG
>JAEEGL010694681.1_pt1 | contig 27119 bp, 30 predicted proteins | sample 9134231 | NCBI WGS metagenome assembly JAEEGL01 (sample SAMN16246548, study PRJNA631951) | gut metagenome | biome: gut microbiome; feature: rumen; material: fiber-attached | host: Bos | place: Iran: Karaj | collected 2018-10 | reverse complement strand
CCCAAAAGAAACTCATGATTTAGTTATGAGCTACTTAAATGGTGATGTTAAGAAGTCGCTTGATATTCAATTAAAGTATTTAGATGTAATTAATAATTTATTTATTGAAACTAATCCAATTCCAGTAAAAGAAGCTATGAACTATCTTGGAATGAATGTTGGTGGATATAGATTACCATTATATAAGATGACTGATAAGAATAGAGAAATCTTAATTAATTCTATGAAGGAGGCAGGTTTATGCAAGTAGCATTAGTTGGCTATGGTGCAATGAATAAGCTTGTAGCAGAAGAATTAATTAATAGAGGACATACTATTAGTGGTATAGTTGCACTAGATCAATTATCTAATTTAGATGAAATTCAAACACCATTTAATTTAATTATTGATTTCTCTTCACCTGCTTGCCTAGATATGACTTTAGGCTATGCAACAAAGAACAAAAAAGCGCTAGTTATAGCGACAACTGGTTATACGGATGAACAAAAGAAACAAATTGCTGAAGCTTCAAAAATCATCCCAATTTGTTATACAGCAAACTTCTCATTAGGTGTTACAGTACTTAAGAGAGTATGTGCTGAAATGGCTAATATTTTAAAGAATGATTTTGATATGGAAATTATTGAAAAGCATCATAATAAGAAAGTAGATGCACCTAGTGGTACTGCACTTGCTCTACTTGAAGCTATTGATCCAAATAATGAATTTAAGCATGTATTTGGTAGAAATGGTTATTCAAAAAGAGAACATGAAATTGGTATCAATGCAGTTAGAGGTGGAACAATTGTTGGAGAACATTCAGTAATATTTGCTGGTACTGATGAAGTATTAGAATTCAAACATGAAGCATTCTCTAAGAAAATATTCTCTAAGGGAGCAGTTAAAGCTGCTGAATATATTTTAGGTAAAGAACCTAAGATTTATACAATGGAGGATATTTTATTCTAATGGAAGAATTAGTTGATTTATTATTAAAACATAAATACACTATTTCTATGGCAGAAAGTTGTACAGGAGGATTACTTGCTGCATGTATAGTATCTATTCCTGATGCTTCAAAAGTATTTGAACAAAGCTTTGTAACTTATACAGAAGAAGCTAAAATAAAATATGCCCATGTTAAAGATGAAACTATCAAAAAATATGGTGTAGTTTCTGAAGAAGTAGCTTTAGAAATGGCTAAAGGTGTTAAAAAAGAGTCCAAGAGTAATGTAGGTATAGGTATAACAGGTTATGCAGGACCTACAGGAGATAATGTTGGATTAGTATGCTTCGGTTTAGCAATCAATAATGATTCATATGCTTATGAGATGTGGTTCAAAGGATCACGTAATGAAATAAGAGCTGAGGCAGTAGAATTTATTATAAGAAAAACTATAGAAAAATTAAAAGAAATCTCTTAATTTAGGGATTTCTTTTCTTTTAATCTTTTTTCTAAATATTCTGGTAATTCTTCTAAAATCTTATATTTTGATATGCCTATTTTTGCGTTTATATTTTTTAATGTAGTTCTTGCAGTATAACCATCAGCTTCTTTACATAATAATAATCCAACAGTTTCATTATCTCCATTAACTCTCTCTAAATCATCTATAGCATTTACATAGAATAATAATTGACCTAAATCACTAGGATTAAATTTTCCAATTTTTAATTCTATAACAACATACACATGAAGCTTTATGTGATACATTAGTAAATCTATATAAAATGCCTCGTTAGAAGGTGTTAATAACTTATATTCCTTGCCTACTAAAGTAAACCCTGGGCCTAATTCATTTATGAAAAAAATAACATTATTTATTAGGCTTGTTTTTAATGATTCATGAGTTTTTATATCTTCTTTGTTCAAAAAATCAAATACATAAGAATCTTTAAATAGTTCGTTAACTATATTATCTGATTTTATAGCAGGAGAAGTATTAGGCTCTATAAGATTCCTTTCATATGCTTTGTTTTCAAATTGCTTTAGAACTTGAGATCTAGACCATCTGTATTTATGTGTTTGATTAATGTACCATAACATTTCATTTAGAGATTTGGATTTAGGTATAATCAAAGTAACTAATGTTCCCCATGGAATTTGGCCAACAGGGTGTTGGCTAATTTTTTCTTTGCTAAAACATTCAGCAAATTGTGACATATATTTTAAATTACTATAACTATATCCTTTTCCATATTCCTTTAAATCTTCAGATAATTTTTGAATATATTTACTACCCCAAGTCTTCCTTTTGTTAATTATAGTGCCAATTTCATAATAAGTCATAATCATTGCATTGTTAACAATAATCATAGCTTTATTTTGATTTTGTCTAATAGTTTCTTTTATAGTTTTCAAATCATTTAAATAATCCTTATCGATTAATTCATTCATATTTTCACCTCTATCTTATATATACGTTTCAAAACAACAATTTACTTTTTAAAATTCAAAAACAAATAAAAATATGTTAAAATATTTTTAGAATGTATACATATATTGAAAGTAAGTGATTTTTATGTGGGTAAATAAAAAACCTATATATGGGGATCAAATAAGAGTAAATAGGGGGCTATATTTTCATCATGGCATTTATGTTAGTGATGAAGAAGTAATTCAATATGCATCACCTAAAGGTAGTGAAATATCACCAAAAACTGCCTTAATAATTTCTACTTCACTTAAAGATTTTTTAAAAGATGGAAAAGTAGAAGTTAGAACTTATAATGATGATGAATTAAAAAAAGTAAGAAGTAAAGATGAAATAGTTAAATTTGCTAGAAGTGAACTTGGTAAAGGTTTAGGAGAATATAACATTATTGAAAATAATTGCGAACATTTTTCTAATTACTGTGCTTTTGGGAAAAAGAAGAGTAACCAAGTAGAGGATATAATGAATTTGATTTTTGGAAAGTAGGTGGAATTAGTGAATCATAACTTAATAACAGTATTATTAATTGATGGGATTTCATTGTTTATAATTTTATACACTGCTTTAACAAGTGCCTTTATGCTTAAAGAAAAAAACAAGTCCAATACTTTCTTAAAAATTATGTTGAATATCATTTTCTATTCTTCAATATTTGATATTTTGTCATATGTATTTGATACAAATTATGGCGTATTTAGCCCAGAAACTGCAACTGTATTTAATGATATTATGATTTATGTTTGTTGTAGCTTAATTAGAATTGGACTACTTGCTGGATTGATATGTTTTAACTTGTATTTCTCTTATAGATTAAATGGTTATGTAGATAAAATAAGATTTTATATGAGTAATATAATGATGGGCATTGCTGTTATTAGTTTAATAGTAAATATCTTTACACCATTTGTATTTGATGTAACTAACTCATCATTTTCTAGAGGTGGATTTGGTTATTATATGTTCTACATATTCGCTTTAATAATACTCCTTGATACATTTGGTTTTTATATTTATGTAAGAATAAAAGGAGGATTATTAAAATTCTTCCCTGTATGGTTTTTCTTATTGCCAATGGTAACTGCAGCAATTGTTCAATATTTCTTACCAGATATATCAACTATATGGATTGGAGCTGCATTAGCAGTTGACTTCTTATTTATGGCTTTACAAAATGATACTCTTTATAGAGATAGATTAACAAAATTATATAATAGAATGTTTTTGGATTTGTTAAAGAACGTTATGGAAAAAGCAAGCAAAAATAAGAACTTTACAGCAATGATGTTAGACTTAAATGGCTTTAAACTAATAAATGATAATTTCGGTCATTCTGTAGGCGATGAAGCATTAATAGTTACGGGAAATCTACTTAGAGAAGCAGTAGGACCTTATGGAGCTGTTATTAGATTTGCAGGAGATGAATTTATTATAATTCTAAATACACATAATGATGAATTGATACAAAGAATAGTTGAAAATATTAATAATGTATTTGATAACTTCAATAAAGCTAAAAAAGCTCAATACGAATTATCTATTTCACTAGGATATTCTAAAGTGAATTTGAAAGAAAGTAGTATTGATGAAGTAATGAAAGAAATAGATGAAAAGATGTATTTAGATAAACAAGAAAAGCATAAGGCACATCCTGAATGGGATAGAGCATAGTTTATTAAATTATAATTTTATGATATAATTTAGATGTGAGAGAGGTGATAACATGGGCTTCTTTGGCAAAATTGTAGGAAAAGCTGTAAATGATGCCATTTATAAAGCTAGTGATGGCAAGAAAATGGTTAGTACAGATTATACAAAAGCCGCAATTAATATAATAAAACGTAGAATAGAAAATATTACTTTATTTGTTAGTATATTTGCGACAATAGTATTCTTAGGCTTCTATGCATTCATGATTTATTCAAAACATGATTCAGTAGTTAATGTAATAATTTATTCAGTATTATCGTTCTTATTAATTGTTTCAACAATACTTGATATTATTATATTTGCCGCAAGTAGAAGAGAAATGAATTTCTTACAAAAAAGATCATTTACTCTATATAAGAAAATCAAAAGAGATTCGCTTTTATATTTCAAAGTATTCATTAAATTATTCTCAATTGGATATGCAATATTCATTATTTGTAAATACGGCCAAACTACAGGTAGAATTATATCAGTAATCGCATCTATAGTTGCGTTACTAATTCAACTTGCAGTTCATTATCTTGCATGTTTCATCACTGATTGTATTAATTATATGGTTATTGGTGTAACTCAAGATGTTGATAATAGTGGTATCTTATTTCTAGTAGATAAGAATAAACATGAAAAGGCAGTCACAAATGAAATACTTAGAACTAAATCCGATAAGAAGATTTTAGAAGATTTAGAGAAACAAATGGAATCTGATAAGAATATAAAACGTGATGATGATGAAATAAAGATTAAGTATGGTAAGTATCAATTAGAATGTAAGAATAAGGCTCGTGAATTAATCAATAATGGTAAAAAGTTAGTTGAATTAATCAATAATGCACAAGGCTTATATAGTAAGACATCTAGTGAAAATAATACACCACTTATCGTATTAAATATCATTAATTTAGTTGATGATGTTTATAATAAAAAATATGATAAGCTAGATAATGATGCTTATCTAAATGCTATTGCTTTTGTAGTATATTACACAACAATCTATGATTATACAGTAAACTTTAATGAATCAAATGAAAAATTCATTTTAGAAAAGATTGTTAATGATATACCTGGTTTAGAAGCATATATTAATAATAAATAATATATTAAATTGGACTATATTATAGAAATAGTCCAATTTTTTTGTTAAAATGGAATTGGTGAGAGACATGAAGGATTTTAACAAACTGAGGAAATCATTTGCTTTTAGATTCTCCAATCTAATAGTCAAAATTATCGCAAGGAAACCCAAATACATTTTTTTAGGTAAAGAGTTTCCTAAAGATAAACCATACTTTTTTATAGTTAATCATTGTGGTAAAAAAAGTCCACTTAAAATTGATAGCTATACTAAAAGTGATATTAGAATATGGGGTACATATGAAATGACTATGGGCTTTAAGTCAGTAAGAAAATATTTAATAAAAACTTACTACCATGAAAAGAAACACTTACCTTATTTCTTAGCTTGGATAGTAGGATCTATTGCAGCTCCATTTACTGCTGGATATTATAAAGGAATGCGTATCATTCCAACTTATCCAGATATAAGATTTGTTTCAACACTAAATATTACAAATCATGCTGTTGAAAACAATATGGGTGTTGTAATATTCCCAGAAGATTCCTCAAAAGGTTATAAAAAAGAAATACCATATTTTTATAGTGGGTTTGTTAAATCATTAAATCACATAAAGAAAAAAGGAAATGACTTAGATGTTTATGTAGGATATCTAATCAAAAAGAAAAATACTTTTGTCGTACTTGATCCATATAAATTCAGTGAGTTAAAAGAAAAATATAACAGTGATGATGATATCGCTGAAGCTTTAAGAATAGAAATGAATAAATTAGTTAATTTCAATGTTAAAGAATATAAGAAGAACTTAAAAAAGAAAGAAGAATGATTATGAAGATTGCTGTAACTTATTTGAATGGAAATGTATTCCAACATTTTGGAAAGACTGAAAACTTTAAAATATATGAAATTGAAAACAATAAAATAATTAAATCATATGTCATAGGAAATAATGGTATTACACACTGTGCATTAATCGATTATCTAAAAGAATTAAATGTTGATACATTAATTTGTGGTGGATTAGGCTATGGTGCTGTAAGCAAATTAAAAGAATTAAACATAAAGCTATATGCAGGTGTAACTGGTAGTAGTGATAAGGCAGTAGATGACTTATTAGAAAATAATCTTAAATTTGATAATAGTCATACATGTGAAGAAGAAAACTTACACTCATGCCATAACGATATAAATCCAATTATATAGGGGGGATAATATGAAATGTATAATTATAGGAGCTGGAGAATTTAGAGAGAATGAAATCATTAAAGAAAAAGATGATTTATTAATTCTTTGTGATGCTGGATATAATAACTATCTAAAGTTAGAAAATCATAATATCGAAGATATAGATTTATTAATTGGAGATTTTGATTCTCTAGATAGAAGTAGTGTTAAATTAAGTGAAAAGACTAAAATAATTACACTATTCCCTAAAAAGAATGATACAGACGTGCTTGATGCATGTATTTATGGTTTAGATAAGGGATATAAAGAATTCCATATATATGGATGCTTAGGTGGAAGAATTGAACACTCTTTTGCGAATATTCAAATCCTTTCATATCTAAAAGAAAAGAAAGCTAATGGCCTTTTAATTGATAATGGAAAGATTATTAGAATTCTTAAAAATGAATCTTTATATTTATCTTCTAAATACAAAGGATATATTTCCATATTCAGTTTAATTGATGAATCAAAAGGTGTAACATTAAAGAACTTAAAATATGAATTAATGAATTCTACATTAAAAGAATCTTATCCAATTGGTATTGATAATGAATTCATTAATAAAGAATCATTCATAGAAGTAAAAAACGGAAAAGTACTATTAATTTATAATATCTTCTAAAAGGAGTGATCATATGGATTTATGGTTTTTAGCTATTGTAGGGTTACTATTATTCATATTATTTACGCTTTGTAGAAGATGGTATGATTATGCCATACTATTTACATTTGCGATTGGCTTTGCTGTAAATGCCAATATTTATAATAGTATGTCTGCACCAGTTTATTTTTATAAATTAATATTCGCAATAGACTCCATATTATATACTGGATTTACATTTACTGTAATAATATGCGCTAAAGAATATGGCGTAAGAAAGGCAAAAATACTTACATCAAGTGCTATAGCAGCAGTATTACTTAGCGCGATTATAGAACTTTTAGCAAGTATTTCATCCTTTGGTTTTGATATAGAATATATTAAGACTTTCTTTGGATATGTTGCCTCTGCAGTAGGAACATTTATAGGTTTTTGGATAATGCTTTATATCTTTGAAAAGATGATGAATAAGAATATGAATCTATATTTATCAGTCTTTATTTGTGTTTTAATATCTAGCATTATCAATTCAACAATTTATTATGGATATTATTTGATTATTTATCAAAATACAACTAATTTCTTGTATATATTACTTGGATCATATATAGGAAAGATATATGCGATTATCCTAGGATTAATTAGTTATTGTATAAATAGAAATATATGGATTCCAAAAGATTTAAAGCAAGAAGAAAACAATGAAGAAATATGATATTAGTAGAATGTTTTTGATATAAAATATGTATTTATTAGTATATAATTAATCGGGTGATTAAAATGATACTTCTTATCGCAAATATTTTATCTTTAATGGGTAATACTTTATTTACTTCTTCAGCATTATTAAAAAATAAAAAGAAGATATTAGTATTTCAAAATTCAAATTATATATTATCTACTATTGCTGAAATATTACAAAAAGCATATAGTGCAACAATGCAAGAAATGACTGCTTTCTTTAGAAACATTGTTTTATTATTTGTAAAAGATGATAAAAAGAAAACTAAGTTAGTTGTTTCACTATTATTCTTAGTTATTGCGGTAGTTGGTGGAGTATTATTTAATATATTCTTAAGTAATAATGTTTGGTATGGATATTTACCTATATGTGCAACAATAGTTTATTCAAGCTTTGTAATATTTACTTTTGTTAAGGATATGGATGAAAGAATAGCCGAAATATTAATAAAAATAGGTTTAATATTTAATTCCATATTCTGGCTAACATATGGTTTCTTTGTTAAATTATATCCTGTTATAATATTTAATTGTTTAACACTAATTTTATCGGTTATTACTATTGTAGTAACTGCTAAAGCCCTAAGAAAAGAAAAAAGAGAAAAAGCTTTAGTTTAGACATTTTTTATAAGGAGAATAATATGAAAAGTGAGTTAAATGTAACAAGAAAAACTGCATATTTTTATTCATTAGCTTACTTATCAGTAATCATTTTTTCTCTAACTTTAGCTTTCCCTTGGGCTTTTAGTAGATATCATGGATGGTTAATTAATAATACTAGAATTAATAATAGAAAGCTAACATTTAACGGAAAGACAAAGCATCTTTATTTAATATATTTTACAGGTATATTTTTTGCTGTAATTACCTTTAGTGCTTTCACTTTCCTTACTGCACTAATTTCTGTTTTGCTCGATAGAAATGGAATCGAGCCAGTATATTTTAAAGATCTAGTTTTTAAATTTTATGGAACTATTCCTACATTATTTTTCGCAATATTTATTACATCTAGGTTTTATAAGTATAGAACAGTACATACTCATTTTGAAGATACAACTGATGGCAAATCAGGAATAAGATTAGAGATATATAAGATTATTTTATCTTCAATTATCTTTAAAGTAATTTTTGTTCTTACAAATATAATTGGTTATCCTTTTGCTATGAATATAAGAGAACGTTTCTTAGTAAGCAGAAAATTTATAGATAATAATAAACTTAAACTAAAAGGAAATTTAGGTAGAATATGTTTGATATGGTATTTAGGATTAGTTTTATCAGTTTTAACATTAACACTATATGTTCCATATTTATTCTTCCAATTAAATAGATATATCATCGTTAATTCAGTTTTAAGATATAATAAACGAGAGTTTATACATATTTGCAGTGTATAAAAATGACTAGAAAAAAGTCATTTTTTATTTTTGTCTTTAAAAAATATAATAATTATGTTATTATATTATAGTACGAAAATGGAGTGATGAAAATGGATTTTAATCATAGAGAAATAGAAGCTAAATGGCAAAAATATTGGGATGAACATGAAACATTTAAAACAGATGTTTATGATTTCTCAAAACCTAAATATTATGTACTAGATATGTTCCCATATCCATCTGGACATGGACTACATGTAGGACATCCTGAAGGATATACTGCAAGTGATATTGTATCTAGAAAGAAGAGAATGGAAGGATACAATGTATTACATCCAATGGGATATGACTCATTTGGACTTCCAGCAGAACAATATGCCATTACTACAGGTAATAACCCAGAAGGCTTCACACTAAAGAATATTGAAACATTTACTCGTCAACTTAAAATGTTAGGATTCTCATTTGACTGGGATAAGCAAGTTTCAACTTGTGATCCTAAATATTATAAGTGGACTCAATGGATTTTTAAACAATTATATAAAGATGGCTTAGCTCGTCAAATTGATATGCCAGTAAACTGGTGTGAAGAGCTAGGTACAGTTTTAGCTAACGATGAAGTAATCGACGGTAAGAGTGAACGTGGAGGATACCCTGTTGTTAAGAAGAACATGAAACAATGGGTACTTGATATTCCTAAATATGCTGAAAGATTATTAGACGGCTTAAATGAAATTGATTGGCCTGAATCTACTAAGACTATGCAAAGAAACTGGATTGGTAAATCAATCGGTGCACATGTAACATTTAAAGTAGATAAAACTAATTATAACTTTACAGTATTTACAACACGTTGTGATACATTATTTGGAGCAACTTATTGTGTATTAGCTCCTGAACATGAATTAGTAGATAAGATTACTACTGATGATAAAAAGGCAGAAGTTAAGGCTTATAAAGAAGCTTGCGCAAAGAAGAGTGAAACAGAAAGAACTGAATCAAAAGAAAAAACAGGAGTATTCACTGGTGCTTATGCAGTTAACCCTGTTAATGATAAATTAATTCCAATCTTTATTTCAGATTATGTACTTGCTACATATGGTACAGGTGCTATTATGGCTGTTCCTGCACATGACCAAAGAGACTATGATTTTGCTAAGAAATTTAATCTTGAAATTATCCAAGTTCTTGAAGGTGGAGATATTTCAGAATGTGCTTATGAAGAAGATGGCCTACATATCAATAGTGGCTTCCTTAACGGATTAAACAAAGAAGATGCTATTAATAAAATGGTTGAATTCTTAGAATCAAAGGGTATTGGATCTAAGAAGATTACTTATAGATTAAGAGAATGGATTTTTGCTAGACAAAGATATTGGGGTGAACCAATTCCAGTAGTTCATTATAATGGATATGATGAAGTATTACCTGATGATGAACTTCCATTAGTATTACCTGAACTTGATGATTATAAACCAAAAACAAGTGGTACTGCACCTCTTGAAAATGCAACTGAATGGAAGAAGTATGTTAATAAGAAAACAGGAGAAGTTGGTAAGAGAGAAACTAACACTATGCCTGGTTCTGCAGCATCAAGCTGGTACTTCTTAAGATATATTGATGCACATAATGAAAAAGAATTTGCTAACTATGAATTATTAAAGCACTGGTTACCAGTTGACTTATATGTAGGTGGACCTGAACATGCTGTTGGTCACTTACTATATTCTAGATTCTGGAATAATTATCTATTTGATAAAGGTTTAGTTCCAGTAAAAGAACCATTCAAGAAGTTAGTTCACCAAGGTATGATTCTTGGTTCTAATGGTGAAAAGATGAGTAAGTCTAGAGGTAACGTAGTTAATCCTGATGATGTAGTTAGAGATTATGGTGCTGACTCACTTAGATTATATGAAATGTTTATGGGACCACTTATGGCAGAAAAGCCATGGAGTGAAGCTGGCCTAGATGGTGCTAGACGTTTCCTTGATAGAGTTTATAGATTTATTACTGGTGCTAATTCAAATGTTGAATTTGTTAATGAAGAAACTCCAGCACTTGATTTAGTATATAACCAAACAGTTAAGAAGGTTTCAGAAGACTTTGATAATTTATGCTTCAATACAGCAATAAGTCAAATGATGATTTTCTTAAATGAAGCTTCAAAGCAACCTAAGGTTAATAAAGCAATGGTTGAAGGATTTATTAAAATGTTAAGTCCTATCACACCACACCTTGGAGAAGAATTATGGCAATATCTAGGGCATAATAATACAATTGCTTATGAACCATGGCCTAAGTATGATCCAAATAAACTAGTAAGTGATACTATCTTTATGATGGTTCAAGTAAATGGTAAATTACGTGATAAGATTGAAGTAGGCTTAAATGAAGATGAAGCATCTATTAAAGAAAAAGCATTAACATCTGATAAGGTAAAAGCATTTACTGATGGCTTAAATATCGTTAAAGTAATTGTAGTACCAAAGAAAATAGTTAATATTGTAGCTAAATAATAAAAAAGGACTTAATCGCTTGATTAAGCCCTTTTATTTTAATGCTTTCTATTCAATATATCATCTAAAGATAAGAAACATGCACGTGTTGCGATTGTTGTAACTTCATCTAAAGATATTTTTATGCTTTCTTTTAAGTAATCAAAATATAATCTCATAATTCCAGCTGCATAGAAGCTTGAATAATAGCTTACATTAGTACTACCAGTATGATATAGCTTATGATAAATATTGTTTATTGTATTTTCTAACATTTCCTCAAATAAGATTCTCATAAAATAATATGTATCATTTTTAGCTATTCTTTTATAGAATGTTAAATCTTTCTTTATTAGATTAGTTAAATCTAAGAAGATGTTATGAATATCTTTTTCTGTATTTCTAAAGTTCTTATTTATAGATGTTTCTAATTCTTTTGACATTTGATCTCTATAATCTTTAATAACGTCTTCAATACATCCATAGTGAAGATAGAATGTTTTTCTTCCTATATTTGCTTTATCTGTAATCATTTTGATAGTTATTTTATTATAATCATATTGTAATATTAGTTCCATTAATGAACTCTTTATCGCATTTTTAGTCTTTTCAACTCTTTTATCCATAGCTGCCTCCTACCCATTTTTACTCAAATGTGTATTTTTACACAATATTGTAAAAATGGTTATTGAATATAAATTGATTATATCATAAAATGATATAGGTTTAAATATAAAAATGAGGTGGATTTTATGAACGATTACAAGATTTTTATCGATCTATCATGTGATATCGATGGAGATTATGTTAATGATAATAATATAGGTTTCGTTCCTATGCAATATCAAATAGGAGAAGAAACAAAAATAAGTACTTTTGTAGAATCAGATGAAGTAATGAAAGAATTCTATAAAGCAATGAAAGATGGACTTATTACATCAACAAGTCAAATAACTCCATTTAAGTATGTTGAATATTTTTCTCCATTCTGTGAGAAGAATATAGATATCTTGTATTTGCCTTTATCAAGCGGTTTATCTCAAACTTATACTAGTGCAAAAATGGCAAAGGAAGAACTATTAAAGAAATATCCAAATGCTAAAATAGAGATTCCTGATACACTATCAGCAACAGCAGGAATAAGCCTACTTGCTCACCTTGCGGTTGATAATAAAAATAAAGGAATGACTATTGAAGAAAATGCTAAAGCAGTAAAAGAAGCAGTAGATAAAATTAAAGCAACTTTCCTAGTAGAAAACTTAACATATTTAAAGAGAGGCGGAAGAATTAAAGCTACTACAGCATTTATTGCTAGTGCTCTAAATATTAAGCCAGTTCTAATTATTAATAAAGAAGGTAAGCTTGAAACAATTGCTAAAAAGCATGGTATTAAGAAAGCTGCTTCATATATTGTTGATACATTTAATGAAGAATGGGATGGAGTTCATAAATTAGTTTATATTTCACATGCTGATGCCATAGATACAGCTAATTATGTAAAAGATAAGCTACTTGAACAACATAGTGATCTAGAAATTAGAATTGTAATGATTTCACCTATTATTGGCGCTCATGTAGGACCTGGTATGTGTGCATTATGTAATTTTATTAAATAACACTGAAATTTCAGTGTTTTTTTGTTATAATAAATTTGGTGATATTATGATAAGAAGAGCAGAAGAAAAAGATATTGATATATGTATAGAACTTTTAAAACAGGTATGTAGCGTACATGCTAAAATAAGACCTGATCTATTTAAAGATGGTATGACTAAATATACTAAAGAAGAACTAAAGGAAATATTTAAGGATGATAATACACCTGTATTTGTCTATGAAGATAATAATGAAGTATTTGGTTATATATTTTGTCAAGTGCTTATATCTAATAGTATTGTTAATCCAAAAAGTATCAAAACACTATATATTGATGACTTATGTGTATTAGAAAACAAGCGTGGAATGCATATCGGTCGTTCATTATATGAATATGTTTTAGACTATGCTAGAAGTATAAATTGTTATAATGTAACATTAAATGTTTGGGAAGGAAACGATAGTGCTAAAAAGTTTTATGAGGCTTGTGGAATGAGCGTTCAAAAGACTTATATGGAAAAAATACTATAGCTATATATCGCTTTATTTAGCCATTTATTGCTAAAAATCAAAAAATATAAACTTTTTATATTAAAATATCATAATATTTATGGTATAATTAATTTATAGTAAATTAATCGTTCGAAGGGGGCGTTTTTTATGGATAAATTAAAAGCCATCCTAAAAGCATTACTTTTTGGCGCTATAATGCTTTTATTCTTGGTTGGTTCGGCTTTAATTGCAAAAGCATTAAAGTTAACGCAAAATAGAACCTATATTTTCCAAGGTGGTATGGTATTATTAAGCGTAATTATTCCTGTATTCTATATCGGACATAAGAGCTATAGTGCAGCTGAAGTAGGATTAAATAAACCTTCTGGAAAGATAATGAAACATTTATTATTCTATCTTCCACTATTATCAGTATGTGCTTTAGTTATTGCATTCAACAAGAATGTAGGAGTTAAATCATTAATCGTTCAAGGATTCTTCTATGGATCAGTTGCTATTGCAGCAGAAATTTACTTTAGAGGAATTATTCAAACAGAACTTAGGGGAAAGTTCAATGTTCTTGTTGGATTAATCTTTGTAGCAATTCTTTATGCAGTATGTAACTTGTATTACTTCAATAGAATTACAAGTATTAAGCATATGTTAGTACTTTCAGTATTCTCAATTGCAGTTGCTGGTATTCTAGGTATTATAATTGAAAGTAAAGGTAATATTATTTTCACTATTATCTTTAATGCAATATACTTAGTTCTAACTATTAACTATACTAGTGGAAAGAAATTACTTCTTTCTCAAGGCATTTGTTTAGGTATTCTATTTATCTATGGTTTATTCTTATTAATTACTTACTTTAAGGCTAATAAACCTGAAAAAGTTGAAGAAGAAACTAATACAAAAGAATTAGAAAACCAAGGATTTGACGAAAACGGAAATATGGAATTATAATAAACCACGAAATGTGGTTTATTTTTGAATTGGAGTGATAGTATGGATGTAGCAAATGAATCAGAGTTTACTGTTGATGAAATAACAAAAGAAACTATTAAATGTATGAAATTATCAGGTAAAAGATTACTATTCTTAATAATACTCGTATTATTATTTGTAGGACTTGGTATTGTTGGATTAATAATTTCAATCATACAAAAAAAGAACATTGCAGATTTTGCAATGATCCTTGGATGCTTTGCAATTTTATTACTAATGTTACTATATTTTAGGTTTATGCATCCAAAAAGCTTAAAAAGAAACTATATGAATGAATTTGGTGAAGTTATAAGATTTAAATATGTATTTCATATTAATAGATTAGATTGCCAAACTATTTCTGCAAAAACTAGAAATAAAGCTACATTTACATATGACTCAATGCCAAAAATAATAGAAGATAATGGTATGTTAAGATTATATATTGCTAAAAGAAATTTCTTACTTGCTAGAATAAGTGAATTTGATTCAAATGATTTTGAAAAAATTAAAAAAGCAATGATGAATTCAAAAGCAAAATATATCACAAAAAAGGAGAAGAAAAATGGAAAATAAAAGAGAATATGTTGAAATTGATGGGAAGAAATATGTTATTATTAAGTGCCCTCATTGTGGAACTGATTTAAGATTTGCTCTAGAACCAAAGGGTAGAAGAGTATACTTCCAATGTAAAACTTGTAAAAAGAGTATGGATATTACTGTCGAATAATTATATTTGACAGTTTTTTTGTGCTATAATATTTTTGAGGTGGTAATATGCTTGATTTTCATATGCACACAACTTATTCAGATGGAACTGATGATATAGCTACTATAATAGATAAAGTTAAAAATTATGATTACTTTTCTATAACTGATCATGATTCCATTGAAAGTGCTAAATATATATCAAAAAATGGCTTAAATTTGCCAAATTATGTAAATGGAGTAGAACTTTCTACTACAGATTTAGGAAGATCAATTCATATTCTTTTTTACAATTATGATGAAAACAGTAAAGTATTAAATGAAGTAATAGATGAAATTGATTCAAATAGAAAAGATAGATTACTTGAACGTATAAATATTTTAAAGGATAATTATAAAATTGACTTTAAAAAAGAAGATATAGATTACCTATTAAGTCTTCCTAACCCAACAAAACCAAATATTGCATCAGTTATAGTTAAATATGGCTATGCTATAGATGTTGATCAAGCTATTAAAGATTTTTTATATCATAAGCTTGAAACTAAAAAAATAACATCTGAATACGTTATAAGAAAACTTAAAGATGAGAAAGGCATTTTAATACTTGCTCATCCACTAGGTGGTATTGGAGAAAAAAGAGTTGATAGCGAACAATTAATTGAAAGATTAAATAGATTTATAGGCTATGGTATAAAAGGGTTAGAGTGTTGTTATAGTATGTATAACAATTATGAACAACAATTTTTACTTAATTTAGCTAAAAATAATAATTTAATTATAAGTGGTGGATCTGATTATCATGGTAAAAATAAGAAGGTTCAACTAGGTACTTTATCAAGTGATGATAATGATAATTATAAGTTTATAAATCTAATGAATTTTATTAAGCGCTAAATGCGCTTTTTAATATAATTAATTATATTTAAAAGAAACATTTTATATGCTATAATTTAAGACAAGGAGTGATACATATGTTAGAAAATGTCATTAAAAAATTAAAAGAATTAAAAATTGAATATGATTATGAGAATGATAACGATGCTGAAATAGTTCAATTCGCTTATAATTATGATTTTGGCTCTTTCCCTTGCGAATTTAGTTATGATAAAGAAACAAAGGAAATGAAATTTTATTCAGAATTATTAGAATTTGATCAAGAAGATCGTGAAGAAGCTATTCTAGTATGTCAATTATTAAATTATGATACTTTTGCTTTAAAGTTTTATATGAGTGATGAAAATGCACTTGCAGGTGAGTGCTATATATTTGGAGATAAGTTAACCGATGAACAATTAGATGTAATCTTTGATGATTTTGAAACAATAGAAGAAACTATTTGTCCATACTTTTAGGATGTGTTAATTTGAAGAAAACATTCATTACAAGGATACCTGATAAACCAGGGTCCTTTTTAAAACCAGTTAAGATTATATCAAATTTAGGATTAAATATAACTAGAGTTAGTTATAACAATGCAGTTGACACTAACATCCTTTTTATAGAAGTAGAAGGAGATAAAACTTTAATAGATGAAGCATATGAATCATTAAAAAGCGATAATTTCTTGTTTAAAGAAGACAAATCAAATGTTATTTTGATGGAGTTTAAATTATTGGATAAGCCTAATAGTTTATTACCTATATTAGAAATAATTAATGAATTTGATTTTAATATTTCGTATATAAGTTCACAAGAAAACAATACTGATTATCAGTATTTTAAGATGGCTTTATTTATTGATGATCCAGATAAAGTAGAAGAATTCTTGCATAAAGTAACAAAACATTGTAATGTAAGAATAATTACATACGATAAGACTGAAAAAAGTCTTGATAACACCGTTTTTTATATTTCATTTGCTAATGAACTTGCTAATAAATTAGATTTAGATAAAGATAATATTAGAGGTTTAATTGAAAACTCTAATTTAGTTATGCAATTATTAGATGAAAAGAACGAAAGTCCTCATAAAACATTTGAATACATTGCTAAATTTGGAGATCTATTAAACAAATATAGGAATTTAAATTTTAAACCTAGAATTATGTCTAAAGACTTTGATAATTTTAAACTTATATCTATAGAACCACCTTGCGGTTCTAATATTTATATCGTTATGAAAGATGATACATTAATGTTTATTGATTCAGGCTTTAGAACATATCTACTTGAAATGAAGAGTTTATTAAATCATTTAATGCCTAACTTTGATTCTTTCAAGAAAGAATTAATTATAACTCACCCAGATATAGATCACTGTGGTATGTTTGAAATGTTTGATAAGATATATGTTTCTAAAGATGCATACAATAACTTCTTAAATGAAGTAAATGGTAAGCCTAATTATAGAGAAGCATACCTAGCTCATGAGCCTTATGTTAAAATAAGTAAAATCTTATCTAATTATATTCCTCCAAAATTAGAACAATTAGTTATTATCGATAACGGAAATACTAATCCATTTGATTTTATTGGAGAAGTTAATTCAAATGATTTAACATATAAATTTTATTTAGGTAATGGTGGACATTCAAAAGGTGAAGTATTTATAAAATTAGATAATATTTATTTCACTGGAGATATATTAGTAAATCCATTAGGATATACTGATGCTCAAAAAGAATTTAATTTGCTTGCTCCATATTTAATGACTAGTGTAAATATGGATTCTAAAAAAGCAAAAGAAGAAAGATTAAAACTTGAAGCTATGATTAAAGATAGTGACATCATATGCTATGGTCATGGTAAGCCAAGATTATAAAAAAAGTAAAAAAAGGAAATTTAAATGTATTTAAAATATGATATAATAATAACGGAGTGATTATTATGGCAAATGCTAAATGCTTAAATTGTACAGCTATGTTTCAACTTAATTATCCAAAAGCATCTTCAGTAAGAATACAATGCCCTAAATGTGGAAATAAGGCTACAGTAAGGGATTGTTACGTCGAATATGAAAAATATATGAAGGCTAAAACAGAAGATAGTTTAAAGAAAAAGGAAGAGGAACTAAAGAGAAAAGAAGCTGAACTTAAAGCAAAGGAAGAAGCTTTAAAGAAAGCTCAAGCTCAACCTAAGGTAGTTAAGAAAGTTGAAATAAAGAAAGATGGAAATACACAAATAATGTATAAAGATGGCGTATACATTGGAGATGTAATAGTATCTAATGGTAGAAGAGTACGTCAAGGAGTAGGAACATTTACAAGTAACGATGGAGATGTATTCACAGGAACTTGGGATAATGATTTATTAACTGGTGAATGTGAACAAAAATATGCCGATGGTACTTTTAATGCGGGTACTTTTGTTAAAGGAAAATTAGTAGAAGGAAAAACAAAGAGAAACTTTGCTAATGGAGTATATACAGGTGATATCTTAGATGGCCTATTTGATGGTAAAGGTAAAATAGTACTTCAAACTAACCAAGTATATGAAGGATCCTTTGTAAAAGGTAAGCGTAGCGGTAAAGGCGTATGTACTTATCCTAATGGTGAAAGATATGAAGGTATGTGGCTAAATGATATGAGAGAAGGAAAGGGCACATATTATTATGCTGGAGGCCAAAGGGAAGAAGCTAGTTGGCATGAAGGTAGACAACAAGCTAATGTTCCAACTTATTATTATGATACAAATGGTGTAATTGAAGAAAGATATTATGAAGGCGGTAAGCTAATTAAGAAAAGAGCTTTAAATAAGAATACAGCAAGACTTGGACAAGTTGTTGTAAAGACAAAGATTGGCTTATTTGTTGGTGATGTCAGAAACAATAAAATAAACGGTCTAGGAACTTATTACTATGATAACGGAGATATTTATGAAGGTTCATTTAGAGAAAATCTAATTGATGGAAATGGTGTATATCATTTCGGCTCTGGAGATAGAAAAGGTGATAGACAAGAAGGCTCATATGTTAAAAATGTAATTGTTGGTAGAGCATTTTATTACTATAAGGATGGTAGAATTGAAAGTAGACAATATAATCAATTAGGAAAACTTATAGGAAGAAAAATGTTAAATGTAAACACTATTGAACCAGATCAAAGAGTTGTCACATTTAGTAATGGAGATATTTATGTAGGACAAATAATGGATGGTGAAAGATGTGGTAAAGGAACTTACTATTTTGCTAATGGAGAACGCTATGAAGGCTTCTTCAGGAACAATAATAGACAAGGTGTAGGTACTTACTTTTATACTAATGGAGATTTTGAAAGAGGATCATTTGATAACGGACAAAAAAACGGGCCATTTACATATACACATGCAGATGGTAAGAAAGAAAGTAGAGTTTATCATAGAGATACTCTAACAGTAAATTCATTGTATGATAGATTAAAAGATTGGGCAGAAGTATAGAAAGGAAAGGAAAATATTATGGAATTAAAAGGAAGTAAAACAGAAAAGAATTTAAAGGAAGCATTTGCTGGTGAGTCACAAGCAAGAAATAAGTATACTTATTTCGCAAGTGTAGCTAAAAAAGAAGGTTATGAACAAATTGCTGCTATTTTTGAAGCAACTGCTAATAACGAAAAAGAACATGCTAAAATGTGGTTTAAGGAACTTCAAGGAATCGGTACAACAGTAGAAAACTTAAAGGCTGCTGCTAGTGGTGAAAACTTTGAATGGACTGATATGTATGAAAGAATGGCTAAAGAAGCTGAAGAAGAAGGATTCAAAGCATTAGCTATTAAGTTTAGAATGGTTGGAGCAATCGAAAGAGAACATGAAAAGAGATATCTAGCATTACTAAATAATATCGAAATGCAACAAGTATTCGAAAAAGCAGAAGAAACTATGTGGGAATGTAGAAACTGTGGACATTTAGTAATTGGTAAGAAAGCACCTCAAATTTGTCCAGTATGTGCTCATCCACAAAGTTATTTCGAAGTAAGAAAAGAAAATTATTAGAATAAATAACGGCTTATGCCGTTTTTATTTTGCCTAAATGAAACAAATACTTGCTAAAATGTTTATATTTTGTTAAAATATAAATAGCGTATAAATAATGAAGGTGAGTACTTATGAAGGTCTTATTTGTAATTAATAATTTTTATACAAAAGGTAATGGATTATGTGCATCAGCTAGACGTACTGTAAAGAAACTAAAAGAACGTGGAATTGATGTAAGAATCTTATCAGGTAAAAACCATGATCCAAATGGTGAACAACCTGATTATACATTAGATGATTTTAAGATGCCTATCTTTAATCCTCTAATTAAAAAACAAGGCTATTCATTCGCAAAAAGTAATAAAAGAATTGCTATTGATGCTATTAACTGGGCAGATGTAATTCACTTGGAAGAACCATTTGCTGTAGAAATGGCTGTAGCTAAGCTTGCCGCAAAAATGGGTAAGCCATGTACAGCTACATATCATCTTCATCCAGAAAATTTATTTGCTACAGTTCACTTAGAAAATACATTCTTAAGTACATACACTTTAAAATGGTGGAAGAAGAGTTGCTTTGATAAATGTAAAATAGTTCAATGTCCAACAGAAAATGTTAAAGAAAGATTAGAGGCTAATGGCTTTAAATCAGAACTTAGAGTTATATCAAATGGATTAGTTTTAGAAGATTTAGTTAATAATGAAAGTACTGATGTTAAGCATGTTAGTGATGCTAAATATACTGTAATTACTATTGGTAGATATAGTGTAGAAAAGAACTTAAAGACACTTCTAAATGCTATGAAATATTCTAAGCATAATAAAGATATTCAACTTATTTTTGCTGGTAAAGGTCCAGAAGAAAAACGTCTTAAAAAGCTTGCTAATAAATTAGTGAAAAATGGCGTAATTACGTATAATCCTGTATTTGGATTCTATCCTTTAGAAGAACTTCAAGCCTTATCTAGGGGAGCTGATTTATATATCCATTTAGCATATATTGAAGTAGAAGGATTGTCATGTATGGAAGCAGTTCAAACAGGCCTACTTCCTATCATTGCTAAAGGAAGATTTAGCGCAACAAGTCAATTTGCATATAATGAAAATTCAACATTTGTTGAAAAAGATCCTAAAGATTTAGCTAATAAAATTGATTATTGGTTAGATAATGAAGAATTAAGAAAAAAGGAAGCTTTAAAGTACAAAGATTTAGTTTATCAATACAATATAGACTATTCAATTGATGCTTTAGTTGAAATGTTTAATGATGCTATAAATATGGAGTAATGCTTTATGCATTACTTTTTTATTTAAAATGAGACAAAAAAATGAGTTATTATATATTTCAATATATAATCTTTTATGGTATAATTTAAATATTGTAAAGGGAGTGTTTTTAATGAAAAAGTTATTACTTGGAAACGAAGCAATTGCTAGAGGAGCATATGAAGCAGGATGTACATTATGTGCAAGTTATCCTGGTACTCCATCTACAGAAATCACAGAAAACATAATAAAGTATGATGAAATATATGCTGAATGGGCACCAAATGAAAAGGTTGCTAGTGAAGTAGCAATTGGTGCATCAATGGCTGGTGCAAGAGCAATGAGTTGTATGAAGCATGTAGGTATGAATGTTATGGCTGACCCACTATTCACTGTAAGTTATATTGGTGTTAATGGAGGCTTAGTATTCTGCGTAGCTGATGACCCAGGAATGCATTCAAGCCAAAACGAACAAGATTCAAGACATTATGCAAAAGCTAGTAAGGTTATGATGGTTGAACCATCTGATAGTAGTGAATGTAAAGAATTTATGAAGGAAGCTTTTGAACTTTCTGAAAAATTTGATACACCAGTTATTATGAGACTATCTACACGTGTAAGCCATTCACAAGGTTTAGTTGAACTTAATGAAAGAATCAATTATGAACTTAAGCCTTATGAAAAGAATATTGCTAAAAATGTTATGATGCCTGCTAATGCAATTAAGCGTCATGTCGTAGTAGAAGATAGATATAAGAAATTAGTTGAATATGCTGAATCTACAAAACTAAACAAAGTAGAAAACAACAATTCAAAGATTGGTGTAATTACTAATGGTATTTCTTATGTATATGCTAAAGAAGCTTTGGGCGATAAAGTAAATTATTTAAAGCTTGGTATGGTTTATCCACTACCAATTGAATTAATTAAAAACTTCGCAAAAGGCTTAGATAAGCTATATGTTATTGAAGAATTAGATCCATTCATTGAAGAACATTGTAAGATTAATGGAATCAATGTAATCGGAAAAGAAGTATTCACAATGTTAGGTGAATACACACCATCTATGATTAGAAAAGCAATATTCAATATTGATCCTGTTGAATGTCCAACAATAGATGAAGTTATTCCAGTTAGACCTCCAGTAATGTGTGCTGGTTGTCCTCACAGAGGAACATTCTATGTATTAAAGAAACTTGGACTTGTTGTTTCAGGAGATATCGGATGTTATACACTTGGTGCAGTTAAACCACTAGAAGCAGTTGATTCAACAATTTGTATGGGTGCTTCAGTTTCTGCAGCATTTGGTATGGCAAAAGCAAGAGGTAAAGAATTTAATAAAAGGCTCGTATCAGTTATCGGTGATTCAACATTTATTCACTCAGGTATCACTGGTTTAATTGATATGGTTTATAATAAGGGTTCTAATACAGTAATTATTCTTGATAATTCAATTACTGGTATGACAGGACATCAAGATAATCCTACTACAGGTAAGACTATTAGAGGAGAAGAAACAAAACAAGTTGATTTAATCAAGCTTGGACAAGCTATAGGTATTGAACATATAGTTGTTGCGGATCCATTTGATGTTAAGAACTTTGAAAAGGTAGTTAAAGAAGAAGTTGAACGTGATGATGTATCATTAATTATCGCTCAAAGACATTGTGCATTATTAAAGAAAGTTAAATATACAGGACATTGTATAATTACTGATGCATGTAAGAAATGTAAACAATGTATGAAGTTAGGTTGTCCTGCAATTAGTATTAAGAATGATGCTATTGTAATTGATCAAAGTCAATGTAATGGATGTGGATTATGTACTAATGTATGTCCATTCAAGGCTATCGTTAAGGAGGATTAATTATGAATATAATGATCGTTGGTGTAGGTGGACAAGGAACACTACTTGCTAGTAGAATTCTAGGAAACACTGTTATAAATGAAGGTTATGATGTAAAAGTGTCTGAGGTTCATGGTATGAGCCAAAGAGGTGGATCAGTAGTAACTTATGTTAAATTTGGTGACAAGGTATATTCTCCAATCATCGATAAGGGTGAAGCGGATATTATCTTAGCTTTTGAAAAGCTAGAAGCTTATCGTGCGATGCCTTATTTAAAGAAGGGTGGATTAATCATTTGTAATGATCAAGAAATTAATCCAATGCCTGTTATTATTGGAGCAACTACTTATCCAGAAAACATCTTTGAAAAGATGAGTAAGAAAGTCAATTTAAAAGTAATTGATGCATATAAATTAGCAAAAGAAGCAGGAAATGCAAAAAGCGTAAATGTTGTTTTAATTGGTGTTATGGCTAAATCAACAGATATTAGCTATGACAAATGGATTGAAGTGATAAAAGCCACTGTTAAGCCACAATTTATTGATTCTAACATTAAAGCATTTGATTTAGGTTACAACCTATAGGAGGATTATATGGCTATTTATCAAAAAGAATATGAATGCATGGATCGTGATGAGCTTAAAAAATTACAATCTGAGCGTTTAGTTAAACAAGTAAAAAGAATGTATGAAAAAGTAGAACTTTTTAGAACAAGAATGGATGAAGCAGGTCTTAAACCAGAAGATATTAAAGGTGTAGATGATCTATACAAATTACCATTCTCATATAAGAAGGACTTAAGAGATTATTATCCATATGGATTATTTGCCGTACCTATGAAGGATGTAGTAAGAGTACATGCATCAAGTGGTACTACAGGTAAGCAAATTGTTGTAGGATACACAAGACATGACTTAGATATGTGGAGTGATTGTTTCGCAAGACAATTATATGCTGCAGGTGCAGATAGCAACTCATTTGTTCAAGTATCTTATGGATATGGTTTATTCACAGGAGGACTTGGAGCACATGATGGAGCACAAAAAATAGGTGCTACAGTTATTCCAACATCTACAGGAAACACACAAAGACAAATTCAAACTATGATTGATTTCGGTTCAACTCATTTATGTTGTACACCTAGTTATGCTTGTTATTTAGGTGAAACAATTGAAGAAATGGGTGTAGTAGATCAATTAAAGTTAAAATCAGCTATCTTAGGTGCTGAACCTTGGACAGAAGAAATGAGAAAGACTATTGAATCTAAACTTCATATTAAAGCATATGATGTTTATGGCTTAAGTGAAATAATGGGTCCAGGTGTTGCTTATGAATGTGAATGTCAAAAAGGCATGCATGTTAATGAAGATATGTTTATTCCTGAAATTATAGATCCAGACACTTTAGAAGTACTACCAATTGGTGCACAAGGTGAATTAGTATTTACAACAATAACTAAAGAAGCTTTCCCTCTAATTCGTTATAGAACTAGAGATATTGCATCCTTATCACTTGAAAAGTGTTCTTGTGGTAGAACATTCATTAAGATGACTAAGCCACAAGGTAGAAGTGATGATATGTTAATCATTAGAGGTGTAAATGTATTCCCAAGCCAAATCGAAGAAGTATTACTAAAGGTTGGTGGAGGTATTACTCCAAACTACCAAATTATTGTTGATAGAGTTAATAATAACGATACATTAGATGTATGGGTAGAAATGAACGAAGACATCTTTACAGATGATGTTAAATCTATTGAAGCAACAAGAAAGAAAATTACAGATGCATTACGTAGTGTATTAGGTATTGGTGCTACAGTTAAGATGGTTGCTCCAAAGACTATTACAAGATCTGAAGGTAAGGCTAAACGTGTAATTGATAATAGAAAATTGCATTAAGGAGGGATTTTTATGTTAGTTAAACAAGTATCAATTTTTGTTGAAAACAAAGAAGGAAAGATTGCTCAAGTATTAAATATTTTAGCAAAAGAAAACATAAATGTTAGTGCATTATCACTTGCAGATACTACTAATTTTGGTATTCTAAGATTAATAGTAGATGATCCTAAAAAAGCAAAGAATATTCTTCAAGGCGAAGATATTATAGTTAAAGTTAATGAAGTTTTAACAGTAGGTATTAATGATAGACCAGGTGGACTTGCATATGTACTTGATGTATTAGCAAAAGCTAATATTCAAATTGAATATATGTATGCATTCACTGGCCATAATAAAGAATATGCTACTGTCGTATTCAAGACAAATGATATTGATAAGGCATATGACTGCCTAAAGATTAAAGATATTCCAATTATTTCAGCAGAAGATATTAATCAAATTTGGTAATAAAAAACTATAAAGGATGTGGTCAGATGATTAGTTCTAAAGTCTTAGAATTACTTGCTGATGAAACAGAGGAAGTAACTACTGCTAGTGAGAAGATTACAAGTAGTGCTTACTGGGAGAACAAATTAGATGAAGCTTTAAAGTGGATAACAACTAATGGAATCAAGATGCTTCTTGCCCTAATAGTTTTATTTATCTCTTTCAAGATTGTCAATTTAATAGCTAGAAGAATAAAGAAGAATATGATTAAAAGAAAGTGCGATAAGACTTTCACAATCATAATTACTAATATTTTTAGAAAAGGTGTTAAGATACTTTTATTCGTTGCTTATCTAGCTTATATAGGTATAGATACAGCAAGCATAGGCGCAGTAATCGCAAGCTGTGGTGTAGGTATTGGTTTAGCTCTACAAGGAAGCTTATCCAACCTAGCCGGAGGAATAATAATTGTCATTGTTAGGCCATTTAGGCTTGGTGACTATATTGAAGCACAAGGTGAAGGCGGCACAGTAGAAGATATTAGAATATTCTTCACATACATAGTTACACCAGATAATAGAACTGTAATGATTCCTAATGGTGTTTTAGCTAATGGTGTTATTAGAAATAACTCGCTTAAGGATAGAAGAAGAGTTGACTTCAAATTCCAAGTTAGCTACAATTCTGATTTAAAAATAGTAAAAGATACTTTATTAAATCTGGCTACTCAAGATGAAAGAGTATTAAAAGATCCAGCTCCATTCGCACAAATATCTGAATATGGTAATTCATCTATCACATTCACAGTAAGAATTTGGGCAAATTCAACTGATTATTGGAACCTATATTTCGCATATATGGAAAAAGTTAAGACTGAATTTGATAAGGTTGGAATTCAAATACCTTATAATCAACTTGACGTTACTATAAGAGGTAATGATAATGAAACAAAGTAAGTTAAAAGCCTATGCTAGATTAATTGCTAGATGTGGGTTAAATGTTAGAAAAAATCAAGATGTAATCGTACAAACAGAATTAGAACAAACTGATTTTGTTAATATGGTTGTTGAAGAATTATATAAAGCAGGCGCTAGAAAAGTATTTGTTGATTTCTATAGTTTATCTTTATCAAGATTACACAACAAATATAGAGATAAAGAAGAGATGGCTAAGATAGAAGATTTTGAACTTGAAAAGATAAAATGGAGAAGTAAAAATCTTCCATGTATACTATTCTTAGATAGTGAAGATCCTGATGGATTAAATGGTATTGACCAAACTAAAGAATCATATGCTATGGGTAAAAGATATCCTATAATAAAGCCTTTTATTGATGAAATGGAAAACAAATATCAATGGTGTATAGCAGCTG
>JAEEGL013384417.1_pt1 | contig 27120 bp, 25 predicted proteins | sample 9134231 | NCBI WGS metagenome assembly JAEEGL01 (sample SAMN16246548, study PRJNA631951) | gut metagenome | biome: gut microbiome; feature: rumen; material: fiber-attached | host: Bos | place: Iran: Karaj | collected 2018-10 | reverse complement strand
ATGCATTAACGCCATAAATTTTAGATAGAGTGTTGCTTCCATAGCCATCGCAATGTTTTTCATAGATTTCTTTTTTCAATTCAAAATCGTATTTCATGTAAAAACCCCCGAAGTTTGTTCAACTTCAGGGGTTCACTTCACCGCGGGCGGCTCTCATTATTTAATCATAATTTAAAGCAATCAGTACTTGGGTTCAAGCAGACCGTAGTTTCCGTCTTTCCTCTTGTAGATAACACATACGGAATCTGTATCTGCATCAAGGTAAACGAGGAAGTTATGTCCAAGCATCTCCATCTGCAGGATTGCATCCTCTGATGTCATGGGACGAAGCTCGAATGTCTTGCGGCGTGCGATCTTTGAATCATCAGGATCGTCGATCTCGTAGTCGAAGTCTGAACTGTTATCGTCCTCGAGATAATTTGCAATCTGAGGATACTCTTTCTTCTTCTTCAAGAATTTTGTCTTATTACGTCTGATCTGAGATTCGAGCTTATCAATTGCTCTGTCAACTGCGGTGAGGATCTCTTCGTCTCTTGCCTCAGCTCTGTAGAACTTGTTGTCGAGCTTCATTGTAACCTCGACTACCATCTTGCTTCCTTCAGGTCTGATGCGAACGTTGCAAGAGCCCTCATCTCCAAAGTACTTGTCGAACTTCTTTAACTTGTCAGTGATCTTGTTCTCCAGTCTCTGCCCGATTTTAATACCGTTGCCCTGTGTAGTGATCTTCATGAAATCACATCCTTCCTTTAGAGGTTCTAAGGAAAAATATCCTTAATTTGATTATAAGTAAAAAAATATTAATTAACTGTTAAAGTGTCCTTACTGTCTAATATCATTTCTAAAATGATGTATAATACACATTATCAGACGAATCGGAGGTTTTACAAATGGCATTATTTGATCCTAAGGCTAAGATCATTTCCGGCTATGAGAGGTCTATCGATGACCGTACGGCTTCAATCCGTAAATATTACGACGAGATCGGCAAGCTATACTATGATCAGTATAAAGACATGAATGTTGATAACACTAAGGATATCAACACACGTTGCGAGGCTATAACAAGATTAAGCAACGAGATCGAGGACTACAAGCTCAAGATCCTTTTCGAGAGAGGCCTCAAGAAGTGCCCTAACTGCGGTACAGAGAACAGTCTCGAGTATGGTTTCTGCTTCAAGTGCGGATCCAAGTTTGACGAGGATTCTGCTAATGCTCCCAAGACGAGTGTCATTGACGAGCCCGCTTCTGAGCCTGCGAAGGAAGAAACTCCTGCCCAGGAGCAGAAGAGTGAAGAAGCTCCTGCTGAAGAGGAGAAGAAGGACGAAGAGTAATCTTCCGCGATTATTGCAACACAAGGCTGTGTGCTCCGGTACACAGCCTTTTATTATGCGAGGAAGCTATGAAGATGCGGTCTTTTATGTTGTCCATGATGTAGGACGCCACGAGGTCTGCGTTCTTATCGTCAAGGCCTGATAAGGGCTCATCCATAATGAGTACATCTGAATCTGAGAGCACCGCTCTTACTATCTCGACGCGTCTTGCGGTTCCGCCTGATAACTCGGATGCTTTCTTGTTTAATTCCGAAGCAGGAATTATTTTAAGCAATTCCTCTTTTATCCTGCTGCCGGACAGACCGTTATTGGCAAGCTTTACATTGCTGACCGCGTCAAGGTATGGAACGAGCCTCGTCTCCTGGAACACGGGCGCGAATCTGATCTTCTGAATTCCTTCAAAGGTGACGGAACCCGAGTCGCAATCCTCAAGTCCCATGATGATGCGAAGAAGCGTGGTCTTTCCGATGCCGGAAGCCCCTTCGATTACGTAAGCGCTGCGCTCTTCGAACTCCTGCGAGAAGCCGCTGATGACAACGCGGCCGTCATAAGATTTGGTTACATCACTAAGAACTATCTTCATCGCGTTAACAGCCTCCTCATGAAAGCGGTAATAGCCTTCTCGAAAAGGAAGGCAAGTATCACCGCGCAGAAAGTCCATGCAAAAAGTTCGTCCGTCGCGAGCAGGACTTTCGACTGGTAAAGACCGCTTCCGATGGACCTTAAAGGACGGCCGATGACCTCGGCTGCGATTCCGCTTTTAAATGCCATTCCGGCACTTACCGCGACTGCGCTTCTTAAGTGGGGGATGACGGCAGGCAGATATATGTGGTTTGCCTTGTCCTTGAACCTGAATCTGAAAAGGTCCGCCATCTCTATCATTTTACGGTCAGTGGTATCAAGTCCCGACAGCACATTGTAGTAGATCATCGGGAATACGACGAGAGCACTTATGACGATGGACAAAGAAGAAGACCCCGCCCAGATAAGAACGAGGATGACAAAGCTTGCAACCGGGACCGACTTAATTACGGACACGGGTAAAGATATTACCTCGCGGAATAAACCAGATCTGTAGGAAAAAGCCGCACATAAGCTTCCAAGAACAAGGCCTGCCATGAAACCTAATGTGATCTTAAGCACGGTAAAAAGGACCGAAATCCAGAAGGAAGAGGTTACGCCAAGCCTTATAAGTGCAAGCATAGCCTCGTAAGGTCCTGCAAGCAAAATGTTGTTATGGATCAAAATGGCAGATATCTGCCAGAGCACAAGCCAGATAAGCGCTATAAGGAGCTTTCTTACCGTGCCTTTGATCATGTCTTATCCTCCGTAGTAGAAGTCGTCGCCGGGCAGGGCGCCTCCTACAGACTGGGGATCGGCATCGTACAAAGTCTGAAGATAATTCTGAAGGTCTGTCCTCATTTGATCTCCTGTTACGCTGTCGATGTTGCAAAGCGGAATCGCTCTTTGTGCTACAGGGAGTGCTCCCACGATCCCCTGATCTACGACGAGTTGGGCGGTCTTATCAGGATCATTCCCGACTGCAACGGCGCTGTTATGGTGATAGACCATAAAACTTGCGACCGCATTCGGGTGCTGCTCAATGAAATCAGTTCTTACGACGGTTACGCCCGTTACGAGACGGGAACCGTTACTAACATCGCTCCACGCATCATCAAGTGAGAATGCTATCTGTATGTCGGGATTCTGAACCATAGCTGCTGCAGCGGCGGGCTGGGGCAGGACGGCGATAAGCGAGGGATCTTCACGCAAAGCGGCTACCACTTCCGCGCCTTCTGTTTTGAAATCCAGTGTGCAGTCGGTAACTCCGTACTGTTCAAGAAGATAGTTCATGGCATACTCGGGGGTTGCGCCCTGACCTGTTGTGATTACTGTCTTGCCTGAAAGGTCGGAAACAGATGTGACAGATGTGTCTGCGGTGATGCAGTAAAGAACGCCATAGGTATTAATATTTATAACCCTTATTCCACCCTCTGTCCTGTTATAAAGAATGGACGCAAGATTAGCGGGGATGAGGGCAATATCGAGGTCGCCTGCGTTAAGCGCAGCAGCAATCTCATCGGGCTGGGTTGCAACGGTGAACTCATAGTCAGCATCTACAGTGCCATTTGCAACATCATCCATAAGATTTACGATACCGATCGTCGTAGGACCGGATAATGAACCGATTCTTATCTTGGTATTGTCGTCCTGCGGGGTTATGTTACATGCTGTAAGAAAACTTAATGCGATAACTGCGGTTGTGATGATTGAAATGATCTTTTTCATAATAAAATCCTTACTAGCCGGACGTATTTACCGACTAGCGCATTATACATCATTTATTTAATACAATTCTTCCACAATTATAAACTTTATTATTTTTTTTATGACTTATAATCGTCTAGTGAATTTGTGAGTCTGAAAGGAGTCTTATTATGGGTTTTATAATGGAAACAAAAGACCTTACGAAGATGTATGGTAATAAGTATGCCGTAAAAGACATAAACATACATGTCCGTGAAGGTGAGATATATGGTCTGATCGGCCGTAATGGTGCCGGTAAGACCACTATCATGAGAATGTTAAGCGGATTATCCACGCCTACATTCGGAAGTTACTCTATCTTCGGAAAGATCGGAAATGCTCTGGGACCGCAGAGGAAGAATGTAGGTGTCCTTATCGAGAACCCCGGTCTTTATACTAATCTTTCAGCATATGAGAACCTTAAGATCAAATGTATCGGTATGGGTGTCTACTACGACGGCTATATCGAGGAACTGCTTAAGGTCGTAGGTCTTGAGAATGTCGACCGGAAGAAAAGTGCAGGTTCCTTCTCTCTTGGTATGAGACAGCGACTGGGAATCGCTCTCGCTTTGGTCGGAGACCCACGTATGATCATATTGGATGAGCCTATAAACGGACTTGATCCCCAGGGTATCGTCGAGGTAAGAAAGACTTTGGAATTCCTCCGTGATGAGAAGAAGATAACGATTATGATCTCGAGCCATATTCTTGATGAGTTAAGCAAGCTTGCAGACAGCTACGGTATCATTCATGAAGGAAGACTCATCGATGAGTTCACTACGGATGAACTTAAGAGCAGATGCGGTCAGTTCGTTCTTATAAGCACAGATGATAACGAAGGCGCTATAAGCGAACTTAACAGGATTGGAATCACCGATTGTTCGATCGATTATGACGGCACTATCCGCGTCAATGAGAAGCTTGATGATACGGCTTCAATGGCTTGGGCAATCGTAAATGCAGGTATTCCTCTTAAGGAGATATATATCAATAACACTTCACTTGAGGATTATTATCTCAGCGTAACAGGAGGTAACCACAATGGGTAATACGATCAGAATGGATCTGTACAGGCTGTTCATATCCAAGACCTTCAAGATTAATCTTATTATAGTGGCAATGATTACACTCATTTCAAAGCCTCTTCTTAAGCTTATATTTAACATTACGGCACAACTTGCTGAGAATGTTGAGAAGACTACAAGAGGGGCGCCGCCGCTGCCTGAGTTTCCGACATCAGTCAATCTGTCTGAACTTATCGCTACACCGTTCGGCTATTATTTTCTGACCATCTTCTGTCTTATGTCCGTTATTACTTTCGCTTATGCGGATATCGCTAACGGATACGTAAAGAATTATGCAGGCCAGCTTGTTCAGAGAGGATTAAGCGTTGTATCGAAGTTCGTTGTTATCCTGATTCACAACTTCATCTTCATGTTTTCCTCTTTCCTGGCAAGCGTTATCGGTGAGATTGTAACAAGAAAGATCGCTCTCGATTCCGATTTTCCGCAGGCAATAGGGGCATTCTTCCTGAAGCTCATGCTTTTGCAGGCTCTTTGCACGATCATACTGTTCTTCGCAGCCGGCATAAGACATAAAACTATGGCCACGATATTCGGTGTATTCTTAGGTTCCGGTATGCTCGGTCTCGCTTACTTTGGCCTTAATATGGCGATAGGTAAGATATTCGTACGTGCCAGCATCGACGTAACCGAGTATGCTCCCGATGAACTGCTTCGTTCGGGTGCCAATATCGCTGCAGCTAACGCACTTATAGTATCCTCCATCATCATAGTAGTATTCCTTCCGTTGACGATCAGGATATTTGAGACAAAAGATATTAAGTAATATTTGACGATTATGTTCTCAGCGATTATAATAAGCGAGCAAATTTACAAATTCCTGGATAGAGAGGGGGTGTGAAGAGATGTCAGAGATCAGAGTTAAGGAAGGCGAGTCCCTTGACAGTGCACTTCGTCGTTTCAAGCGCTCCTGCGCAAGATCCGGTGTACTTGCAGAGGTTCGTAAGAGAGAGCACTACGAGAAGCCCTCTGTACGCCGTAAGAAGAAGTCTGAAGCTGCTAGAAAGCGTAAGCACTGATATACGGTTTATCTAATCGGTAATATGAGTCCCCGAAGTTCTTCTTCGGGGGCTTTTTATATGCTTTTATGCTAAAATACTCTCAAAATAATGAAATGAGATATATTAGCTATGTTGCTTACTTCACGAAAGCGGCATTACGTGAACGAGGAGGTATTCTCGGACGCGGATGCTTTGTTCGAGGTACTGTTAAAGTCCCGCGGAATTAATACACCTAAGGAAAGGGAAGACTTTCTCCAGGACCAGGGCGCCTCACTTTACGATCCGTTCCTTTTTAATGACATGAAAAAAGCCGTTGACCTGATCTGTGAGGCCATGGAAGGTCACCACAAGATTCTGGTGTACGGTGACTATGACTGTGACGGCGTTACAGCCACATCCATCCTCGTAAGATATTTCAGAAGCCATAACTGCGATGTGTCATATATCGTTCCCAACAGGGAGGAGCACGGTTACGGTCTTACGGGTAACATCCTCGATGAGGTTCTTGAGAAAAAGCCCGAACTTCTTATCACCGTTGACTGCGGAATCACTAATATCGATACTGTGAGTGAATTGAGAAAACAGGGAATCAAGGTTATCGTAACCGATCACCATAATGTACAGGATGAACTTCCTGATGCTGATGCGGTCATCTGCGCCAAGCGTAAGGACAGCACATATCCGTTTGCCGATCTTTGCGGCGCCGGTGTTGCTCTCAAGGTGATACAGGCTATGGGCGTTGACAGAAGATTCCCGGTATCAAAGTCCATATGGTGTCAGACCATAGAGCTTGCGGGCATCGCAACAATCGCAGATCTCGTAAGTATCGTTGACGAGAACAGAACCATAGTCAAGAAGGCTTTTATAAGCATGAGAAATCCGGTCAATCCCGGAATAAAGGTAATGAACAATCTTCTTCTTGAACAGGGAGGTTCAAGGAAGCTCGACGAGACATTCATCTCCTTCAGCTTCGTTCCCCGCGTTAACGCTGCAGGAAGACTTTATGATTCATCGTCCGCGTTGAATCTTTTCCTTGAAGATGACGAGGATAAGGCTTATGAAGCAGCAGTCTCGCTCGGGCAGCAGAACGATGAGCGCAAGAAGGTTGAGGCACAGGTTTACGAGGAGGCCACCCGTCAGATAGACGACGAGCGCCGCCCTGACGAGTGGAGCCTTGCAAGGACAAAAGGACCTATCATCGCATATGCACCCGGATGGCATCAGGGCGTTCTCGGTATAGTTGCAGGCAGAATTGCAACACACTTCAGAAGAACGGCAATCGTGTTTACCGACGACTCCATTGACAGCGCTAATGTTAAGGGCTCGGGAAGAGCTTACGGTGACTATGACCTTTTCGAGGCGCTCGGCAGAGTAAGTGAGCACATCGTGAACTACGGCGGGCACAAGAAGGCTGCCGGTGTCACGGTAAAGAGAGACCACATAGGCGAGTTCATGAAGGCTCTCGAGGAGGATGCCGTCAAGAACAGCAATCCCGATGATGATTCTGATGATGAGCTCGAGATAACGGCGGTGCTTGCCCCGAATATACTTGATCTTGATACTTATGAGGTCGTATCCAGGTTTAAGCCTTACGGTATCGGCAACAAGAAGCCGGTGTTCGAGACAAGAGGTCTTGTGGTTTCCGGAATCTATGACATGACCGAAGGCGCACATATAAGGCTTGAGCTCACGGACCCTTCTGACAGTCATGGGGGAACGATATCCGTCGTAGGCTTCGGCATGGGTATCTACACGAAGCTTCTTAAGCCCGGCGACACCATAGATATCGCATACACCATGAATGAGTACACCTACAGGGGAAAGACTTCTTTGAGTCTGTACCTTGAGGACATAAAGATAGCAGGCTCGAAAGGCTTTTTGTGGGAAAAGCCGGACATCGCCGAGGATCTTTACAGGAACGGCATGGATTTAAATCAGATCGCCAAACTTGCGAAGACAGAGCCTTCCATAGGGCTTATTCCTTCCGAGGTCACCTATCTTGCCTGCTACCAGATCCTGAAGAACGAGTGCAAGGGCGAGACTTCCTATGCTGATACACCGCTTCTTGCCAAGATGATCTCCCTTAAATCGGGGGTTGAAGTGACTCCTTTCCAGGTTGCGAGGTGTCTTGAAGTATTCTCGGAAGCACATCTTGTCAAACTTGGTGTATTATCTTCTGTAAGAGTCTGCTTCAGATTCTTGAAGGTTGAAGGCAAGACGGACCTTAAACAGTCCGCAGTTTACATGAGACTATTAGAGCATGGATGAAGAAGAGAGAACATTAGAACGCGATTATCTTCTTAATATGGAGCTCGTTCCGGAGATCCCTGATTACATCAGGGAGAAATTCGACGGCGTTATGGACCTTTTCACGTCCTACGCTTCACGCGCCCATCTCGAGGAAGGCGTTCTTGCTTCTGAGCAGGACCTTATCCAGCGCTCTTTCATCTTTGCATTTAAGGCACACAGGCACCAGAAAAGGAAGAACGGCGAGCTATATATAGTTCATCCTATCGCCACCGCCGAGATCCTTGCCGAACTCGAGGTCGATGCCGAGTCGCTCGCAGCCGCATTCCTTCACGATACGGTAGAGGATACCGAGGCTGATTACGAGATGTTAAAGGAACTGTTCGGCGAGACCATAAGCACTCTCGTTGACGGTGTTACCAAACTTAATATCATTTCCTCTCATTCCAAGGAGGAGATGCAGGCGGAGAACACGCGTAAGATGCTCATCGCCATGACGAAGGACCCGCGAGTCATCCTCATAAAGCTTGCAGACCGTCTTCACAACATGCGTACGATGCAGTACCAGACTCCCGAGAAGCAGGTCGAAAAGGCGCGCGAGACACTCGAGATCTATGCGCCCTTTGCAGAGAAGTTCGGTGTGTTTAAGATCAAGTGGGAGCTCGAGGACCTGTGCCTTCGCTACCTCGATAACGACGGCTACTACGAGCTCGTCGGCCTTATCTCATCTAAGCGTTCCGAGAGAGAAGCCTTCATGGCACACGTTATCTCCGAGATATCTGACAAGCTTAAGGACGAGGGCGTCGTCCACTATGATGTTGACGGAAGACCGAAGCACTTCTACAGCATCTATAAGAAGATGCACGATAACAGGCATAACGACATTAATCATATCTACGATATGTTTGCCTGCAGGATTATTGTTGATACCATAGCTGACTGCTATAAGGCGTTAGGTATCGTTCACTCGATGTATGTTCCTCTTCCAGGAAGATTCAAGGACTACATCGCGAATCCTAAGGAGAACGGATATCAGTCTTTGCATACAACGGTAAAGCGTCACGGCGGTAAGACATTCGGAGAGACGACTTTTGAGGTTCAGATAAGAACATACAGCATGCATATCGAGGCCGAGTACGGAATCGCCGCACACTGGCACTATAAGGAAGCAGGCAACTCGAAGGTCTTCAAGGAGGATATCTACGACGAGAAGATCAAGTGGGTAAGACAGTTCCTTGAAGCGCAGAGAGACTCTGACGATCCAAAGGACTTCATGGAGCTTTTGAAGAATAATATCGTTCCTAACGAGGTCTTCGTATTTACGCCTAAGGGCAAGATCGTCCGTCTGCCGGCCGGTTCATGTCCTATTGACTTTGCTTATGCTATCCACAGCGGTATCGGCAACCATATGCACGGTGCGAAGGTTAACGGAAGGATCGTTCCTCTTTCCTATGTTCTTAAATCCGGCGATGAGGTAGAGATCTTGTCGTCAGATAAGATCAAGGGTCCTTCACGTGACTGGGTCAAGATAGTTAAGACGGCATCCGCACGTTCCAAGATCAATTCCTGGTTCAAAAAGCAGGACCGTACCGAGAATATCGAGGTCGGTAAATCGAGGCTCGAACGTGAGATAGAGAAGAACGGATTTACGACCTCACAGCTTCTCATCGTAGATAACATTAAGATCGTTCTCGACAGATTCAGCTGCAATTCGGTTGACGATCTGTTTGCAGCGATAGGTTACGGCTCGATTCAGGTTGGTAAAGTATTCGGAAGACTTCGTGACGAGTATATAAAGACGCTAAGTGAGGACGAGCGTCTTTCCATGGGATACAGGACCGCATCCGACGGACAGATAGTCTACTATATGCCCGAGAAGATGCCTGAGGAATTGGGTAAGGGCGATGGTATCAAGGTTCCCCAGACTCCCGAGAACAAATCCTCTCGTAAGGGAAGCGGAGATAACAGCATAATAATCGACGGATTGACTCATCCGCTGCTTCGTATTGCAAACTGCTGTCATCCTGTCCCCGGAGATGAAATCATAGGATATGTCACACAAAGTGACGGCGTTACCGTTCATAAACAGACATGTCCCAACATCGTCCATATCAAAGCGGCAAAAGACAGGTCTGATAAGGATAAGCGCAAGTTCGAGAGGCTTATCGGAGCTTCCTGGAATGACGGACGCGTGATCAAGCCCGGCAACTCCTTTGATTCGAATGTCGTTATGCTCGCGCAGGACTGCAACCTCACCCTGCTTTTCGCTGATGTGTCTGCGATCTTCAGTGACGAGCATGTTGAGATACACGATATCAAGCAGCCGAAGAAGATAAACGGCGGCGAGTTTACGGAGTTTGTAGTTACGGCGGGATTCAGGAACAGAGAGCAGCTCGACAGGGTAATGAACCGCTTGAAGAATCTGTCTTATGTCACAAATGTGTTCAGAAAGTGATTACTCGAGTATTCCTGTAAGGAAGTAAATATCCAGAAGAACTGTCAGCAGCAAAACAAGCACGCAGATCGTGTAAACGGCGATCTTATGGGATTTTGCATCCTTGGATTTATCGTTGATGTTGAAGTTCTCATTAGGCATATCTCGATTATAGTAAGGTGCACTATTTCTATGTTGTCATGTGTATGACAATCACTTGACAAAATAAGTGAAACCAGCGCCTGTGGTATAATATCTTGATGAAATTTGTCGATTCGACATTGAAGGACAAACTGACTCGTGACCGGATACGCATGGGTGTGAGTATTTTTGCGGTAGTTGTCCTTAATATTTTGGTATTGATCGGCGTTTATACTCTTTTGGATTCGAAGTCCAGAGCTGAACGTGCGAGACGCAATGCCCAAGCTGATGTATTGCTTGAGGCTATGGAGTCTGCGTCCCTTGAAACCGAACAGACCACGACTGTTGAGCAGACAGTTGAGACACAAAGCACGGATCTTGTGCCCATTGTTGCATCGAACTCTGAAACTGATGTCAGCGAACCGTCAGGTGAGGAGACGGAACAGGAACAGGCCACCGAGCCCGCGGTACAGACTGAGGCTGAAGCCACGCAGGATCCCAACGCCGTCGTTGAGTATTATGCTGTCGTATATGCGTCAAGCGACATCAACTTAAGGACGGGGCCCGGTACAGACTACGATGTTGTAAGAGTAATACATGTAGGTGAGCAGATAGACGTTACGGGAAGGACAGGTTCGGGATGGTTAAGAACCTACAGCGGTAACTTTATCCTCGAGGCCAATACTTCTGGAGAACCTGTCGCTACGACTACGGCGGCGACAACAACACCTCAGACTACGGCAGCTGCCACGACACAGGCTCCTTCGTCGGGTGGCGGTGCATCGATCGACGGCATGACTTATTACGGAACATGCCACATCACATATTATGGTCCGCAGTTAAGGTCTGACGGAACATACAGTACGACTACGGCAACAGGAACCACCTGTTCCGAAGGAAGAACGGTTGCAGCTGACTGGAGCATCTTCCCGTCAGGTACGACGATCTATATCGCTAATGATCCGTTAGGCGGTGACGGATATTACACGGTTGAAGACATGGGTCCGGGTGTAAACGGAGCCCACATCGATATATTTGCGGAAGGAAGTCACACTCCGACGGATTGTGAAGTATACATAGTAGGATAAATTATGGTGAACGATAAACTTAAAAAACAAAACAAGACAAAACAAAAGACAACAAAAGCAAGCGTTGAGCAGAAGTCTTCGAAGTCACAAAAGACTCATAAGAATCAGAAGTCACAGAAGACTCAAAAAACAACTAAATCACAAAAGGTACAGAAGGCACAAAAGCCCGGAAAGGCTGTTAAAGCTTCAAAGCCTTTGAAGTCTTCGAAGGCGGCAAAGTCTTCAAAGCCCAAACATAAGCTTAAGATAATACCCTTAGGCGGTCTTCTTGAGATAGGAAAGAACATGACGGCCTTCGAGTACGGCAATGACATGATAATCATTGATGTCGGAATGGCGTTCGGAGGCGAGGATACTCCGGGTATCGACTGCGTTATCCAGGACTACACTTACATAAGACAAAATGCCCACAAGCTTCGCGGTATCGTTTTGACGCACGGACACGAGGATCATATCGGAGGTCTTCCTTATTTCCTTCGTGAGTTCAAGTGCCCCGTCTATGGCGGTAAGCTTACAATCGAGCTTGTAAGACATAAACTTGAGGATAACGGCATAAGCCTTAAGGGAATAGGGCTTAATGCCTGCAAGAACGGTGAAGTGGTAAAGCTCGGCAATTCCTTTACGGCTGAATTCGTAAGAGTTAATCACAGTATCGCCTGCTCCTATGCAATAGCTTTACGTACGCCCGTAGGTGTCGTAGTTCATTCAGGCGACTTTAAAATTGATTACACGCCGATAAACGGTAAGGTCATCGATCTTCAAAGGTTCGGAGAATTAGGACATGAGGGTGTGCTTTGCTTTATGTGTGAAAGCACGAACGTTGAGAAGGAAGGATCATCCCCTTCCGAGAAGTACGTCGGAGAATCATTCCAGCGTATATTCCAGAAGGCGGAAGGCAGGATCATCGTCGCCACATTCTCAAGTAATGTACACAGAATGCAGCAGATCATCACGGCTGCGGAGAAGTACGGAAGGCATGTGGCGTTATGCGGCAGATCCATGATCAATGTTTTCAATGCTGCAAATTCCCTCGGGTATATAGATATGCTGCCGGATACCATTATCGATATCAGCGCGATTAAGAGATATGCAGATGAAGAAGTCGTTGTATTAACGACAGGTTCTCAGGCGGAGCCTATGAGTGCATTATCGAGAATGGCTTTCGCATCCCACAGGGAAGTGGAGATAAGAGAAGGAGACACCGTAATCATCTCGGCTCATCCTATTCCGGGTAATGAGAAACCTATCTATAAACTCATCGACGAACTGTTCAAAAGAGGAGCAGATGTTATCTACGAGTCTTTGGCTGAGGTCCATGTATCAGGACACGCATACAGGAATGAGATCAAGCTTCTGCATACGCTTCTTAAGCCTAAGTTCTTTATCCCGGTTCACGGCGAGTACAGAATGCTGTTCAGACATGCCCAGCTTGCACAGAGTCTCGGACAGGATCCCGAGGATATCTTCATATTAAGAAACGGAGATGTGTTCGAGACTGACGGCGTAAGGGCAGAGGTAACGGGAGAGGTACCCGCACAGGCTATCCTTATCGACGGTTCTTCCGCAACGGTAAGGGATGATCACGTTATGAGCGACCGTATGCATCTTGGAGAGTCCGGCTGCATCTCGATCTCACTTACGATTGATGATGCCACGGAGACGCTTGCATGCAGGCCTTCTGTTGCTTCCATGGGATTCCTTTTCGATGATGAGAAGGATGATGTGCATGAGGGGCTGGCGGATTATGTTGAAGGTCTTATAGAGAACAGGGCTGATCCTGCTGAGCTTATCGAGACGAGGATAGTTACGAGAGCTTTCAGGAACGGAGTGCGCGAGTATCTTTACGACAGGACAAAAAGAAGGCCAATGGTTCTCATGAACGTAAGTCATGTAAGTCTTGGCAAAGGCAAGAAGCGCCGTTGAAAAATACTAATAAGCAACTTATAATATTTTAATATTTATTAGGGCAGGAGTAAGTTTAATGAGAGTATCAAATCTTTTCTTCGCAACACAAAGAGAGGTTCCGGCTGATGCCGAGATCCCTTCACATAAGCTGATGCTTCGTGCGGGTCTTATCCGCAAGATGAGCTCGGGTATATATGCTTACATGCCAATGGGCTTCAAGGTTTATAAGAATGTTGAGAGAGTTATCCGTGAGGAGATGGACAGAGCAGGTGCACAGGAGCTTATTATGCCGGCACTGCTTCCGGCTGAGGCTTATCAGGCTTCGGGAAGATGGGAGAAGTTCGGTCCCGAGATGTTCCGTATGAGCGACAGAGGCGGCAGACCTTTCTGCCTCGGCCCCACGCACGAGGAGCCTTTCACGGAGGCTGTAAGGGATACATTCAGATCTTACAAGAATCTGCCTGTTACTCTTTATCAGATCCAGCACAAGTACAGAGATGAGAAGAGACCGAGATTCGGTGTCATCCGTTCACGTGAGTTCGTTATGAAGGACGCTTATTCCTTCGACGTTGACGAGGCAGGTCTCGATAAGTCCTACAAGATCATGTATGACGCATACAGAAGGATCTTCGACAGATTAGGTCTCGACTACACTGTAGTTGATGCAGACTCAGGTGCAATGGGCGGATCGGGTTCCCAGGAATTCATGGTAAAGAGCCCCATCGGAGAGGATGCTATCTGTTTCTGCGACGCATGCGGCTATGCAGCTAACGAGGAGAAGGCTACATGCAAGGAAGGGCAGGCCCAGACTGATGCCGAGCTTGCCATAGAGAAGATCCACACTCCTGATGTTAAGACCATCGAGGATCTTATCGGCTTTATGAATACAACTGCTGATAAGTTCGTTAAGACGATCCTCTATAACATCGACGGCAAGATTGTTGCCGCTATGGTAAGAGGTGACAGAGATATCAACGAGACTAAGCTCGGCAATATCTATGATGCTACCGAGATGGACCTCGCTTCCTTCGAGGACGTTGAGAGGATCACAGGTGCCAAGGTCGGATTCGCAGGTCCCGTAGGACTTAAGGAGAAGATCGAGGTTGTTATGGACAGCGAGGTTGCCCTTCTTAAGAACTTCATCGTCGGCGCATGTGAGACAGACTATCACTTCAAGAACGTTAATGTCGGAAGAGACTTTACTCCTGATATCGTTAAGGACATCAAGAATGTTAAGCAGGGCGATCTTTGTCCTAAGTGCGGACAGCCTTTGGGCATGGCAAGAGGTGTCGAGGTAGGACACATCTTCAAGCTCGGCACAAAGTATTCCGATTCATTGGGATGCATCTACCTTGATAAGGAAGGTAAGGAGCAGTCCATGGTTATGGGCTGCTACGGCATCGGTGTATCAAGAACTATCGCTGCCATCATCGAGCAGTATAACGATGAGGACGGTATCAAGTGGCCTGCTATCGCAGCTCCTTACAAGGTCATCGTTATCCCTACAAAGACAAACGACGAGGAAGTAATGGCTTTGTCCGAGAAGCTTTACAACGCTTATATCGATGCAGGATACGAGACGCTTATCGACGACAGAAACGAGCGTCCCGGTGTTAAGTTCAAGGATGCCGATCTTCTCGGAATACCTTTGAGAGTAACTGTCGGAAGAAGAGCTTCCGAAGGAATAGTCGAATTGAAATTCAGAATGGATGGAACAACAGAAGAAGCAGATTTTGAAACTGCTTTGAAGGCCGCAGGCAGAATCAGATAAGGAGTCAGCCTATGTTTAGTTTTAAGAATCTGACAGCAACGGTTATTACAGCAGCTATTATGGTCAATGGATTCGGGGCACCGGTACTTGCTGCCGCGAAGGATTCGTTTATTGAGAATCTTAACCCTGCTTATGACCCGTCAGCACTTAATATCGAAGACTATTACGCGGATTATGATTCCATAACATTCAGAAGCAAGAATGGAGGAACGACTACCCTTTCCTTGTCTGGAACGCAGATAACGGTTAATACCAACTGCGGTTCGGGTATGAGGATCAATGTCATGGACAGCAGAAGAGCTATCGTCTCGACAGGGGCGGGCGATTCATCTTTTGCTCTTGAAACAGGCGACAATCTTGAAGTAAACAAGGTTTATTTTGCCATGTTCCTTGTAACGGCTGACGGTATACAGAACAAGTATGAAGATATCGCTTTAACAAGGAAGGCAGACGGAAACCTTACCTTTGTTAAGTCCACATGCTATGACTTTAATGTGGAAAGATGCAGCGAACTTTGGACAGACCAGCAGTCACTCGAGGAGTGTCTTTGCCCTCAGAACGATGCTGATTCAACTGACCCACAGGTTGTCGCTACGGCTGAACAACTAACTGCCGGTCTTAATTCTGACTGGGAGAAGGTGTATGCCATCTATAACTATATGGTAAGTGAATTTGCTTACGATTATGTTCAGGTGGAGGACCAGTCTTATATCTATCAGGACAGTGCTACTTACCTTATAAGACGTAAGATCGCCATATGTGAAGGCCTCGGAAACACGTTTACGGCACTTTGCAGAGCTGCCGGCGTACCTGCCGCGGTATCATTTGGTATCGGTGCTGAGTCATCGGAGCTTGTTATGAGTGATGAGTATATTGATGATGAGGGTTGTAACCACGCCTGGGCTGTTGTCTGCATCGACGGACAGTGGTATCACGTTGATCCTACATGGGACTGCGGAAATGCTTACACAGGCGACTCGCATAACACAGGAACCCTTTCAACATCAGATCCTTCATATAACTGGTATCTTTTGCCTTTGGAATTGTTCTCCAATACGCATAAGATCTGTGACGCTGATACTATTCACGGCAGACCTGAGACCGGTTCATGCGGAGACCATGCAACTTATGAGATCACAAGAGACGGAACGATTACGATCAGCGGCAGCGGAACACTTGAACTGCCTTACGGCTGTAACGGATTCAGGACAGTTGTATTTGCAGATGACTGCACAATCGATACGATCGGTGAAGCTTGTTTTTCAGACTGCGATATCATCGAGACTGTTGTTCTTCCGGATACAGTAACCAAGATCGATGATTACGCATTTAACACTTGCGAGGATCTCGAGTACATCTATCTGCCTGACGGATTGCAGTCGATAGGTTACTGCGCATTTGATTATTGTGATGAGCTTGCATATGTATATGTGCCGGATACGGTTACGGATATCGGCGACTGGGCATTTGATGATTGCCCGAGAATGATCATCTCTTTGCCTCACGGTATGGACCTTGATCTTGCATCATACTATGTTGAGCCGTTAAGAGTGATTGACAGATCAGCTAACTAATTAATAAGAGGTTTTACGAATGAAAACATTAAAGAAACTGGCAGTTGCAGCAGTTGCTTCTTCATTATCACTGTTGCTTTTTGCAGGATGCATCAAGTATGAGACTCCGGCCGATCAGGCACGTAACCGTGAGACGGCACAGACATCTTCAGATAAGACAGAATCCTCTTACTCGGACGAGGATCTTCTTACTGGTCTTCATCACGTTGAGATCGATGTCGAGGGCTACGGAACAATAAGCGTTGAACTTGATGCGGATACTGCACCGGTAACGGTTACAAACTTTATTAACCTTGCAAACAGCGGTTTTTATAACGGCCTTACATTCCACAGGATCATATCCGGATTCATGATCCAGGGCGGTGATCCGCTAGGCACAGGTATGGGCGGTTCCGATGAGGAGATCATCGGTGAGTTTGCCGATAACGGAATCGAGAATAACATCTCTCATGTAAGAGGCGTTATCTCGATGGCAAGAAGCCAGGACTATAATTCAGGTTCATCACAGTTCTTCATCGTGCATGAGGATTCAACTTTCCTTGACGGTCAATACGCGGGCTTCGGTCATGTAACTGAAGGAATGGAGATTGTTGATCAGATATGTGAGGATGTTCCCGTTACAGATAACAACGGAACAGTTCTTCCTGAGAATCAGCCTGTAATCACTGAGATCAGGGTTATTGATTAATGGATATTGCAAAGGAACTCGAGCGGCAGCTTCAGGACGAGCGCGATTCTGATGTAAGGCGCACCGCCTATGATACTGAGATCCGTTTTTACGGAATGATCTCGTCGGGAGACCTCGAGGGGCTGCAAAAGTATATGGAGACAAGATCTTCGGAAAGAGCAACCAGAACAAGAAAAGGTGTCCTTTCCAAAGATTATCTTCAAAGTGAGAAATATCACACTACGATAATGACTGCGCTGATATCCAGATTCTGCATAGAAGCAGGGATGGATATCGAACTCAGTTATTCGTTAAGCGACATCTTCATAAGGAAGGTGGATCTTGCTACCACTACTGAAGAAGTGTGGAGTCTTAACGACGAGATTTCACTTGAGTACTGCAAGAGAATGAGGGATCTTAGCAAGAAGCATGTCGTATCAAGATATGTCGTTCTTGCGATAGACTTCATCCGCGCTCACATTCAGGAGAACCTTACGGTCGAGCAGGTCGCGAATGCGCTCTCGGTCAACTCAAGTTATCTGAGCAAGCTGTTCAAGAAGGATATGGGGAAGTCGATAAGCGAGTATATCCGCGACGGCAAGATCGAGATCGCTGAGAATATGCTCCGTCACCTTGACGATTCCTCACTTGAGATAGCGAACTATCTGGGATTTTCTTCCCAGAGCCACTTCATCCAGGTGTTCAAGAAGCAGACAGGCATGACACCTGAGGAATACCGTAAAAAGCATTATCACAAAAGCTGGATAGGCGAGACAGAAGAACAAAAAGGAGAATGAGTAAGTGTTTTATAAGTGTCTTATTGCGTTTTTGATTTCAATGGTACCTCTTATCGAGATCCGTGGAGGCATTCCTGTGGCACTCGCGACAGGCGTTAATCCCGTGCTTGCGTATGCAATCTGTATCGTGGGCAACATGATTCCTGTCCCGATCATCTTCTTCTTTGCAAGGAAGGTGCTCGAGTGGGGCAAGGACAAGAAAGTAATCGGCAAGTTCTTTACCTTCTGCCTCGAAAAGGGTCACAAGGGCGGCCAGAAACTTCTGTCGGGCAACAAGGGCGCTTACATAGCACTCATGCTTTTCGTAGGTATTCCTCTTCCCGGAACAGGTGCATGGACCGGAACACTTGCGGCGAGCATCCTCGACCTCGATTTTAAGAAGAGTACACTGGCTGTTGTCTGCGGCGTTATCCTCGCAGGAATCATCATGGGCGTCCTGTCCATGTTCGGCATCAACCTTCTCAAGAACTGATGAGACAGTTTACCGTAAGCGATGCATTAAACGGAGAGCATGTCGTAAAGGCGTGTACCTCGAATTATCCGTCTTTGAAGAAGGCGGATCTTTATAAAGCTCTCAAGCACAAGGATATCAGGATCGACGGCAAAAGAGTGTCTTCCGATATCAAGGTAAGTTCCGGGCAGGTCGTACAGGTGTGGCTGCCCGACGGGCTTTTCGAGCAGGATCGTGATGAGTTAAAAAGAAGGCGTAAGGATGCTTTCTCCATCGTTGCACAGACTGACGGTCTTCTTATCGTCAATAAAAGGCAGGGACTTGCAGTCCACAGCGGAAAGACGACAGAGGATAATCTGATCGATATAGTCCGCGAGGAAACACATAACAGGAATGCGGAGCTCGTGCACAGGATCGACATGAACACCGGCGGTATCCTCATGATCGCGAAGGATAAGGATTACCTTGAGGATGCGGTCAAGCTTTTCAAGGGGGACCTTGTGACCAAGCGTTACAGAGCTTTGGTGGTAGGAAGGATACCGGGCGATCTTGGCGAGCCCGTTGTCTGTACGGATGACGCACTTATGAACGAGGTGTCGGCTTACCTTGAGAAGACGAAGTCCGGTGAGGTCTATATCCATGATGTGAAGAAGGAAGGCGATCTTCCCATTACGACCAGGTACAGGGTTCTTGCGTATTCAAACGGATTGTCGGACATCGAGTGTGAACTTGTAACAGGAAGGACACACCAGATAAGGGCACAGTTCGCACACATGGGGTATCCTGTATTAGGAGACGGAAATTACGGAAGAAACCAGGTCAATCTCGGTTTTGAGAGCAAGGATGGCGGGAAGATACGTTTCCAGCAGTTATGGTCCACGACCTTGTTGTTCGGTAAGATTCCTTCCGATAATAAGCATCGTGAATTGTCGGGAAGAAAGTTCTCGATAGAGCCCAGATACGAGGTGAGTATTTAATGGCAGACAACAGACCGATAGGTGTATTTGATTCAGGTATCGGAGGTCTTACGGTTCTTCGTGAGATCATCTCCGCTGTGCCTGAAGAGAGTACGATCTACTTCGGAGACGACGGAAGAGCGCCCTACGGTACCAAGTCCCATGAGACCATAATCAAGTATGCTTTGCAGGACATGATGTTCCTCAAAAGCCAGAATGTAAAGATGATAGTAATCGCATGTAATACAGCAAGTACACATGCATACAAAGCACTTAAGGAAGCGTCGGATGTTCCGGTCATCGAGGTCGTTGTTCCCGGTGCACGCGCTTCAGTTAAAGCTACCAGGAACGGTAAGATTGGAATCATCGCGACACGTGCGACGGTCGCTTCCGGTCTTTATGAATCCGCTGTGCGCGAAGAGGGCAAGGGTATAGAAGGTCTTGAGGTTATATCTCAGGCCTGTCCTATGTTTGTTTCCCTGGCGGAAGAAGGCTGGTGGGATGATGAGGTGACTTTACTTACCGCACAAAAGTACCTTGAGCCTTTAAAGAAGGCGGGAGTAGATACGGTGGTCCTTGCCTGCACGCACTATCCTTTGCTTGCCAATACGATCTCGAAGGTCATGGGTCCCGGCGTAACGCTCATTAATTCCGGAATCGCAGTTGCGGGCGATGTGAAGGAGATACTTGATAAGAACGGTATGCGCTCTGACGGTTCTTGTGTGGAGCACAGATTCTTTACGAGCGACGATCCTTCTATTTTCGAGAATGTTGCTGCACCGTTCCTCGGAAGAGGTCTTCCGAAGGGGACTAAGAAGGTAGCCGTAGACAGATACGATACGGGTGATCTTCTGTGATCAAAGACATGGAGATAACAACAGGGGCGTACGACAAGCCTCTCGTGACGAAGGGTATCTTCGAAGAATCCGTCACGGCTCTTACCATAAAGTGGAAGCAGACTCATGAGGGGGATGACGAGATTTCCTTCTATGAGATCAAGATGGATAAGCAGACCGGAGTCGCAGTTGTAAGACGCTCAGGTCAGTATACGAGCGAACTGATCTTCGATACATCCAAGCGTACGGAAGGTTCGATCGACACTCCCTATGGAACCATCAAGACGGATATCAAGACTTCGTATATTACCTTGCCGTCCGTAATGTCTCCGAAGCTCGAGATATCTTACGAGATGGGTGCTGATGATATAAAGAATGTATTTGCAGTAAAGTTTATATAATAAAAGAAACGGATGATATAATGCTCGTATGAGTGAGAATGCTAAGAAAGAAAAAAGAACAGTTGTAAGACAGCACATGAGAGTGCACTGGCACGATATCGTTCGTTCGGAGAGCGATATTCCTGCGGTTGATGCACTTCTCAAGGAGAAGACTTCCATAATAGGAAGAATCGGAAGCATGTTCCTTGCTGTGGGAACCAGTGCCTGGAGAATCCGTAATGCGATGAATAATGTCGCGAGGGAACTCGGCATATCCTGTAATGCGAACATCGGTCTTGTTACATTGACCTATACATGTTTCAGCGAGGGAAGTCACTACAGTCAGACGATCTCTCTTCCTAATACCGGAATAAATACGGATAAGCTCATGGACTTGAAACTCTTTGTCGATAACTTCCATGAGTATGCTAATAAGTATTCGGTTGAACAGCTTCATCAGATCCTTGATGAGATCGAGGCGAAGAAGCCCAACTATAAGCCCTGGCAGTTAGGACTTGCTGCAGGTTTTGCCTGCTTCGCATTTACTTTCCTTTTGGGCGGCGGTCCCGTTGAGATGATATGCGCTTTCTTAGGCGCGGGTATGGGATGCTTTGTGCGTTCCCTTCTTATCAAGAGTAAGATCAATATCCTCATGAATGTCGCAGTTGGTGTTGCGGTTGCGTACACCGTCTATGTGGCTGCTATCCTTGCAGGCGAGGTCATATTCAGTCTGCCTCCGACGCATCACGCCGGGTATATATGCGCGATGCTGTTTATTATCCCGGGATTCCCGCTGATCACAGGCGGTCTCGACCTTGCAAAGCTTGACATCAGGTCCGGCGTCGAGAGACTGGTATATGCGACGATGATAATCGTAGTAGCTACCTTCGTCGGATGGGCTACAGCACTTATCTACAGATTCAATCCTGCGGATTTTCCCAAGATAGAGATGGTATGGCCTGTAAAGATGGCTTTAAGAGCGGTCATGAGCTTTATCGGAGTTTACGGATTCTCCTGTATGTTTAACAGTACGCGCAGGATGGCTTGTGCTGCGGGCATTATCGGTTTGATTGCTAACGTTACCCGTCTTACGCTCGGTGATATATACGGTATTCATATCGCTATCGGTGCGTTTATCGGTGCCTTGATCGCAGGCCTTCTTGCTTCTATCGTCAACAAGCGTGTTGGTGTTCCGAGAATCTCTCTTACGGTTCCTTCCATAGTTATCATGGTTCCGGGACTGTTCATGTACAAGGCGGTTTACTTCATAGGACTTAATAACATAAGCGAGGGAGGAGTCTGGCTTACGAGTGCCCTTCTTACTGTAATTGCGCTTCCTATGGGACTTGTCTTCGCGAGAGTTCTTACTGACGTGGATTTCAGACACTGCAGCTGAGGGGTTTCCTGCCTTAAGGGCGAAATGATTTTTGCGGGATAAATTTATCTTGACTGATTTCAAATCCTTTAATAAAATATGAACGGAATGTAAACTACCCCATTGTTTTTTTTCTGTTTTATTTGGAGGGATTATGAAGCAGCGCGAAAAGAAACTGGTGGCACTCCTTTTATCTGTGATACTTGCAATAGCATTGCCGTTATCGTCGCTCGGACTTTCTGTCCGTGCGGATGACGAGGAGCAGCCTTCTACACCCGTAGAGACGTCCGAGACATCAGAGACTTCAGAATCATCTGATACATCTGAGCCTGTTGAGTCAACAGAACCTGCTGATACATCAGCTACATCTGAGACAACGGCTACATCGGAGACTTCTGAAACGTCTGAGACATCAGAAACAACGGCAACCACTGAAACCACAGAGACAACGGTTCCTACTGAGGCTCCTGATTATTTCTATATCAACGGTTACGGCAACTATGATGCGATCAGTAGCCAGACTGCAAATGTTAACGTGGGTTGGTCTTATTGTCTTGATCAGCACAGAGCTTCTCCGAACACTAGCCACAGATACACGAGAATACCCCTTTCCTCTTTAGAGTTTTCTGATCACACTAAGCTGATGCTTTTGTCCTTCGCTTACAACAGGGATGCAGTTGTGGACTATATCCGTCAGATGGCAGCAGGCGGAAATTATATTGCTGCGAATTTTATAGCAGAATTTGATTCACAGCCTTCAGGCAGAGGTGCACACGATACTCTGTTTACATACTTTGTATGGGGCATAGTTTATAGTGATGCACATGATGGCCAGCCTTATTATGATTCTTCAAATTACCGTTCAAGAGCAACTAATTTCGGCGGCGTGTCCTCGGATCCGCTGAATGATCCGGATTCTTTTTACAATGCATTCCTGGTGCCTGTTTATACTTTCCTTACTGTAAACGGCGTTGCTTACCCCGAGTACGATGCTAATATTTATGTTTGTGAAGATGGCGGGTATCAGCGTATCTTAGGTGATGCATACAGGGTTGATAATCCAAGTGTGGCTGTAACGAATCCTAATCCTGTATTCCCGAGTTTCCCGACTCCTGCTACACCTACGCCCAAGCCTACAAACACGCCCAGACCTACAGCTACTCCTGTAACACCGGCTCCGGCCGTTCCTCAGGACTGTATGTTTATGATAGGAAAGGGTGTTCAGGACACTGACGGTGTCTGGTTTTCATTTGATGTTAACAACCCGTTCGAATTCGAGCTTAATGTACAGATCCTTTCCGGAACAGGAAATACAGCAACCCCTGTACCGGGTGTGACACTTACACTATTAAGGTATGCTGATAACTATGGCAATCTGGATACTACACTGGTAACTACTGATGCCAATGGCTGCATCACGCTCCCTATGAGAGCTTGTGAGCAGGTTGCCCTGATGGGATTTGATTCATTTGATTATTCGATCATATTAACTGAGAATGAGTCAGCAATGCCTGCCTGTTATTCACTGTCCGGATATTATTACTACAACGGCACTGTGAATCCTACCGAGTATACTGCCGGTATGCCTGTTCCTTTCACAGGTAACTATGACTTCATTTATGCACTGAATATTTATGATGCGTCAGTGGCTGCAGCTGCTGCGGCTACAACAACCACATCAGCCGAGAGCACACCGGTTGAGACAACTCCCGCTGCAACTGCTCCGAGTGAGACGACTCCTTCTGTTCAGGAGACGACGGCAGCTTTGGTAACCGAGTCCGTTCCTGATGAGACCGGGGCTCCTTTGACAGGCTCCGCTGAAGCTCAAGCTCCTGCAGAGCAGACAACGGCTGCGACAACGGTTGCGACGACGTCACAGACTACAGTCCCCACAGAGTCATCTGCGGACACCAGTGTTCTCGACGCCACAAGGACACAAGGCCAGGCTGACGCAGCAACAGACAGCCAGGTTCTCGGAGCCGAGAGAGCAGAGGATACAGCTGTTCCCCAGACCGGTGAGGATATGAGTGCAATGACCGTAGCGGGTGTTATGTTGATAGCAGTTTCGTTCGCTGTATATTCAACATCCGTGCGCTTTAAGCGTTACAAAGTAAGAAAGTGCAGAAGGTAAATTAGAAAAAATTTACCGAATAATAAAAAACGTCTTGCAAATACAAAAAAAGCAATGTATAATCGTCAAGCACGTTTGAAAAGCACTATACCTACATAAGATGGAGGTGGGAATATATGGCACATCCTAAGAGAAAATGGTCTAAGGCCAGAACATCACGTCATAGAAGCGCTTGGAAGCTTTCTATTCCGGGTTTTGTTGAGTGCCCGCAGTGTCATCAGAAGATGCTTCGCCGCACCGTATGCAAGAATTGCGGATATCTTGACGGCAAGGCTGTTGTGACAGTAGGCGAAGAAGAGTAATTCTTTCTTAAATAGGAATTAACGGGCGGTGTTGATGAACTTAACACCGCCTTTATTATGTCTTTGACCATAAGCCAAGGAGAAACACACATGAGCAAACCTACAGTAGCGATAGTCGGACGACCGAATGTTGGAAAGTCATCACTTTTCAACACGCTCTACGGTGAGAGGATATCGATCGTACATGATACTCCCGGTGTTACCAGGGACCGTATCTATGCGACTGCAGTTTGGCGCGAGCGTGAGTTCGTGATCATTGATACGGGCGGTATCGAGCCTGCAGGTGATGATGTTATTCTCCAGGGCATGCGTGCCCAGGCAGAGGTCGCTATCGAGACCGCGGATGTAATTGTATTCATGGTCGATCTTAAAGCGGGCATGACAGCGGATGATAAAGACATCGCATCCATGTTAAGAAAATCCGGAAAGCCCATTGTTATCGCGGTCAATAAGACTGACAAGGTCGGCGAGCCTCCCGCGGAATTATATGAGTTCTATAACCTGGGATTGGGTGACAGCGATATCATCCCGATCTCGGCATCCCACAGATTAGGTATCGGAGATCTGCTTGATAAGGTTTTCGAGTATTTCCCGTCAGAGGGCGAGGGTGACGGCGATGAGGGCAAGGTCCGCGTCGCACTTATAGGAAGACCTAATGCAGGCAAGTCCTCACTTACAAACAAGATGAGCGGCAGCGACAGGAGCATCGTATCTGATGTTGCCGGCACGACGCGTGATGCGATCGATGTCGAGGTAAGCAACAAATACGGCGACTTCATTCTGGTCGACACCGCAGGCATGAGGAAGAAGAGCAAGATCGAGGACCGCATCGAGAAGTACTCCATGGTAAGAGCTTTAACGGCGGTTGATAAGGCCGATGTGTGCGTCATCCTTATTGATGCCACCGTGGGCGTCACCGAGCAGGACACGAGGGTTGCAGGCGTTGCGCACGACAGCGGCAAGGCTTCGATCATCGTCATCAACAAATGGGACCTTATCGAAAAGGAGACGGGAACACTTGAGACTATGGCTAAGGCCGTGAAGGAGAGATTCCCCTTCATGGATTATGCGCCGATACTGTTTATATCCGCCAAGACGGGACAGCGTGTCGAGAAGCTTTGGGAAGCGATCTCGGATGCTTACGGTCAGAGCAGGAAGAGACTTACCACGGGTGTGTTTAACGACATGCTCACGGAAGCCATCGCCATGGTACCGACGCCCCAGGATAAGGGTAAGCATCTTAAGATCTATTACGGCACACAGGTTGCCATACAGCCTCCTACGTTTGCGTTGTTTGTAAACGATACCGAGCTGTCGCATTTTTCCTATGAGCGTTATATCGAGAACCAGATAAGAAGAAACTTCGGATTTGAAGGAACTCCGATAAGGATATTAATGCGTAATAAGAAGGGCGATGAGACCTGATTATTTGTGCAAACAGACGAGTTCTTTATTCGTATGTGTAGTAGTTAAATATTAAAGGCAAAAAATCGTATTTTATATTAATGGAGTATCAGCGTTTATGAAGATCGAGAATTTAAGAAATGTAGCTATTATCGCGCACGTTGACCACGGTAAGACAACTATCGTTGACTCAATGCTCAAGCAGGCCGGAATCTACAGAGAGAACGAGCAGGTAGTTGAGCAGGTTATGGACAGTAATGACCTCGAGAGGGAAAGAGGAATCACTATCCTTGCAAAGAATACCGCTATTGATTACAAGGGAATCAGGATCAACGTCGTAGATACTCCCGGACACGCTGACTTCGGAGGAGAGGTTGAGCGTGTACTCAAGATGGTAGATGCCGTTTTGCTCGTAGTAGATGCTTTTGACGGCCCTATGCCCCAGACAAGATTCGTTCTTCACAAGGCTTTGGAATTGGGATTGAGACCTATCGTGTGCATCAACAAGATCGACAGACCTGATGCAAGACCTCTTCAGGTAGTTGATATGGTTCTTGATCTGTTTATCGAGTTAGGCGCCGATGAGGATCAGCTCGATTTCCCTATCGTTTATTCATCAGGTAAGACAGGAATTGCCTGCTTCGATCTCAAGGACTATGAGGAAGGCAAGGCAACGGATTTCTGCCCTGTTCTCGATACTATCGTTAAGTACACACCTTGTCCTGACGGTGATCCTGAGGCTCCCGTTCAGCTTCTCGTATCCAATATCGATTCCGACCCTTACATCGGAAGAATCGCTATCGGAAGAGTCGAGAGAGGTACAGTTAAGCAGGGCGAGAATGTATGCGTAGTTAACATCGAGCAGGAAGGTAAGCGTAACGCGAGAATCGTTAAGCTCCTCCGCTTCGCAGGTCTCGGCAGACAGGAAGTTACAGAGGCT
>JAEEGL012503652.1_pt1 | contig 27120 bp, 23 predicted proteins | sample 9134231 | NCBI WGS metagenome assembly JAEEGL01 (sample SAMN16246548, study PRJNA631951) | gut metagenome | biome: gut microbiome; feature: rumen; material: fiber-attached | host: Bos | place: Iran: Karaj | collected 2018-10 | reverse complement strand
GCGATCATCTCCGCACCGTGGGATGCGACCATCTCTTTGTTGGAAGTGCACACGCTCTTGCCTGCTTCAAGCGCCATTCTGGTGAATTTATATGCGGCACCCGTACCGCCCATAGTCTCGCAGATGATGGAGATCTCGGGGTCGTTTATGATCTCGTCGACATCGTGAACGATGCGTGACTCGTACTTGTCTCCCGGGAAATCTCTAAGATCGAGTATGGACTTGACGTTGATCCTGTCATGGACGGTGTTCTCGATGATATCTCCGTTGTCCATCAATACTTCAACGGTTCCGGATCCTACCGTTCCGTAACCAAATACCGCTACATTTATCATTTATCTCTTCTCCTATATTATCCGGCAGACCATGCCGCCGGTTTGTGGTCGTTTCTTTGTTTGCCGCCGCCCGCTATTCCTTGGCGATCAGCTGTACGTTGTGAACACCGCTCGTTTCTTCCATCATCGCTATCATCGATGCCGCATCCTGTGTGGTCTCAAGGATCTGGATACTTAAAGAAAGCGTTGCCATGCCGTTGATCGGGATGGACTGATGGATCGTAAGGATGTTGGCGCCGTGAGCGGCTATTATCTTTAAAACATCGGACAAAAGCCCGGGTTCATCATCCATCTGGAACGTTATGGTGATCGTCGTACCCTGTGAATTGTCGTGAAAAAGAAAAATATCGTCTTTATATTTATAGAAGCTCGACCGGCTGATACCGACCGCCTCAGCAGCCTCCTGAACGGAAGAAACTTTCCTGGTCTCAAGAAGTTTCTTGGCTTTTACAACATTTAACAGAACTTCGGGTAATGCTTTTTCTTTGACAACATAATAATCCGTCGTTGAAGCCATGATCCCTCCCGGGTTTAAGTGCCTAATCCTAAAAATCCATCGCGTATGCGCCGCTTTGTATGTCTTTACGGCGCGTACAGTTGTCCGTTTCTCATGGAATGATATCATAGCGTCACGGCAAACGCAACCTTTATTTTGACATTTTTTACATAAAAGAAGGGGAAACGTTGTGCAAAATAGACAAGGCCCCTGCGTGAGATGAAAAAAGCCACCTGCAAAAACAGGTGGCCTTTGAAGTGTTTTCTTTTTGCTTACACGAGGGGATACTTTTTGGTAAGTTCAAGTATACGTGCCTTGGTAGGCTCAACGGCAGCCTCACCGCCTTTGATGATGTTGGCGATGCAGTCTGCGATAACATCCATATCATCCGTCTTCATGCCACGGCTTGTAACTGCGGGAGTTCCGAGTCTGATACCGCTGGTAACGAAGGGCTTCTGAGGATCGTTGGGAATGGTGTTCTTGTTGGCTGTGATATGAGCCGCATCAAGCCACTTCTCAACCGCCTTACCGGTGAGTTCAAAGTTTGTAAGATCCACAAGCATCAGGTGGTTATCGGTACCGCCGGATACGATCTTGACGCCTCTCGACATAAGACCCTTGCAAAGAGCCTGAGCGTTATCAATGATCTGCTGCTGATAAGCTTTAAATTCGGGAGTGAGTGCTTCCTTGAAGCAAACAGCCTTGGCAGCGATAACGTGCATAAGAGGACCGCCCTGGATACCGGGGAAAATAGCCTTGTTGAAGTTATACTTGTCAGCCGCTTCCTGATTGCACAGGATAAGACCGCCACGGGGACCGCGAAGAGTCTTGTGGGTTGTGGTCGTAACAACGTCTGCTATTCCGATGGGGCTCTCGTGAAGTCCTGCTGCAACAAGACCTGCGATATGTGCCATATCCACCATAAGAACCGCGCCGCAATCGTCGGCTGCTTTTCTGAATTTCTTGAAATCTATTGCTCTTGCGTATGCGGAAGCGCCTGCGATGATCATCTTGGGCTTGCATTCCATGGCAAGTGCATACATTTTATCATAATCGATGAAACCGTCGTCGTTTACACCGTAAGGAACGATGTTGAAGTATTTACCGGAAATGTTGACCGGGCTACCGTGTGTAAGGTGTCCGCCGTGGTCGAGGTTCATACCCATTATGGTGTCGCCGGGGTTGCAGATCGCAAACTGAACCGCAAGGTTTGCCTGTGCACCTGAGTGAGGCTGAACATTTGCATAGTCGCATCCGAAAAGTTCCTTGGCACGCTCTATTGCAAGAGTTTCAACAACGTCTACACAGTCACATCCGCCGTAATAACGCTTTCCGGGATAACCTTCCGCATACTTGTTGGTAAGAGGGCTACCCATTGCAGCCATAACTGCATGGCTTACCCAGTTTTCCGATGCGATGAGCTCGATGTGATCGTTCTGTCTTTGCTGCTCGTCCTTTATCGCCTGCGCGATCTCGGGATCGACTTTGGTGATTTCATCAAAAGAATACATGGTCTCTCTCCTAAAATTTATTTTGAAAGTAATTATATATTAGTAATCGATAATTTGCAAAACAATTTACAGCGCTGTTCGCTTTCCCGTTACGGCGGTATTCCGCCTGCCCGTTCATCTTGCCACGCTTACCCCGAAGTGATATCATAAAAATGATACACATTTATCGTTTTTATGCGAAATAGGTGGGTCCGATGGCAAAATATCATTTTATTTGTAACCCCGCTTCCCGCTCGGGACTTGGGATCAAGGTCTGGAACAGTGTTGAAGGATATTTAAAAGAAAACGCGGTCGAGTATGATGTTTCTTTTTCCAAGAAGCAGGGACACGTGGCTGAGCTTGTCGGTGAAGCCATCGATAAATATCATACCGGCGACGGCCCGATCAATGTGATCATATTAGGCGGCGACGGTACGCTTGATGAGGCCTTGCAGGGGATAAGCGATTTTTCAAAGGTAAATATCGGATATATCCCTACCGGATCGGGTAACGATTTTGCAAGATCGCTTGCCTACAGTGCGGATCCCATCGAGAACCTGAAGGATATTCTTGCGGTAAAAGAACCGCTCCTTTACGACCTCGGAAAACTTGAATATTTAACCATAGGCGATAAACGTTCGCAGATAGGAAACGGCGATATTGCCAAGGTAAGATACTTTGACGTAAGCTGCGGTATCGGATTTGACGCTGCTATCTGTGAGCGGGCACTTGCTTCGAGATCCAAAGATTTCTTAAACAGGATCGGGCTCGGAAAGCTCATTTACGTGCTCATTTCTTTAAAGATAATTCTCGGTTCCAAAACACCCAATGCAGTTCTGACGCTTGATAACGGCGAAAAGATTGAGTTTAAGAAACTGCGTTTTGTGGTGGGCATGAATACCTGCTATGAAGGCGGCGGGTATAAATTCGCTCCCGAAGCCGTTCCCGACGACGGATTTTTGGATATATGCGTTATCAACAACATATCTTCTCTCAGTGCGCTGGGTGTTATTCCCACGGCATCAAAGGGAACGCATGTCACCAACAAGCATGTAAAGATCTATCATGTAAAGAATTACGAAGTTAAAACGGATATCCCCATGTGGGTGCACACCGACGGTGAAGTTTACACTACTTCCGACCATATCAGGGTAAGTGTTGTACCCGGAGTACTCCGTTTCCTCAGAAATCGACAGGCATGAAACAATTCTACGAAAAGTACAAGCACGCGATACCGCTGTTTATTTATATGGCGATATATCTTACGTGGTTTTCGCTGCTTGAGAAAAAAGTAACTACATACAGACTGATATACACACCCCTCGACGACATGATCCCGTTTTGCGAGATATTCATAATCCCGTATCTTGCGTGGTTTGCCTATGTATTCGCATGTGTGGGTGCGGCATTTTTCACGGACAAGCATGAATATTACAAGTCACTGGTTTTTCTTTGTACCGGAATGACGATATTTTTGCTGATATCAACGATCTGGCCCAACGGCCACAACCTGCGTCCCCTTGTAATGCCGCGTGACAACATGTTTACCCGGATGGTCGAGAACCTCTATCACACCGATACGCCCACGAACCTCTGGCCCAGCATTCATGTCTACAACTCGATAGGTGCACACCTTTGCATCACGCACTGCAGCTACACGAAGCATAAAAAATGTTTCAGGATACCTTCTTTTATCATATGTGTGCTGATCATCTTATCCACGATGTTTCTTAAGCAGCACTCGATATTCGATGTGTCGATGGCATTTCTGATGGCGATCATTATGACGATCATCGTGTACAAGCGGTCGGTCACCAAGAAAATAGACAGGTTAAAAGAAAAAGCGAACAGATTATTGTCGGTAATAAACGATCAGGCAGATACAGCCCCGTAAGGCGATCTGCCTGATTTTTTAAATATATGCGATGATCATCTGTCAATGCCTCTTTTTATGACCTCAAGGCACATGCGGCCGTTATGGTAAGGGCACTTCCAGGGTTCCACGATAGGCTTCTTGGTGATGCAGACGCCATTGTCGTCGACTTCACTTAACCATTCGCTTCCGGGACGCTTGTCGATGATGACATCTCTTATGTATTCCCAGCATGACTTTGCCGCATCAAGATATTTGTCTTCGCCTGTCTTTTGATAGGCATTTACAAATCCCACTACCGTTTCGGCCTGAACCCACCATACACGGAGGGTATTGTTTACGCCCCTCTCACATTCGTTGTACAGAGAATGTCCGTCAAATGCAAGATCGTATACATTCTCGGCAAGCGCTTTTGTGACCGGTGCAAGTTTAACCTTATAGAATTCATCGTTCAGTACTTCCAAAGACCTGTCCATGAGCCATGAAGTTTCGATATCGTGACCGTAGGAATGAAGGTCGATGAGCGTATTGTAATCCAGGTCAAAGAACACTTCCTGACGCTTACGCTCGGGGTTATAGATGTGTTTGATAAATATGTCAAAAATACCGCGAAGGGATGAACCAACATCCCTCGATCCGTCCACACGATAAAGTTCGGTGTAAGCTTCGAGTACATGAAGAAGCGTGTTCATGGTACGATCCGCCATTACGCCGTTTTCAGATAAAAAGTCATTGTCTGCGGGCTTAAAGTCAACAGTGAAAGCTTCTAGATAACCGTTGGCATCTCTGCACTTGCTCTCGATAAGATGATAAAGAGCGTATGCTTTTTCCAGTGCTTCACGATCACCCGTTGCATCATAATATGACGAAAGCGCATAAATACAAAAGGCCTGATTGTAGGTGTGCTTGAGATTGTCGTACACGGTACCGTCGTAATTAAGAGCCCAGTAAATGCCGCCGTTTTCGGCATCGAGACAGTGATCTTTTACAAACGCATAGGCATGGCGCGCCTCATCAAGCAGGGTATTGTCTTTAAGAACCATATATGCATTTGAAAAGAACCAGAGGATCCTGGAGTGAAGGATACAGCCCTTAACGGCTTTCTTGTCAACCGTAAGAGTTTCGTAATCCATATATCCGTAATATCCGCCGAACTCATCATCTCTTAAGCTTTTCCAAAACGGGATAATGCCGTTTACAAGCTGATCTTTTATTTCTGAAATCATATGATCTGTAACCTCTTTCTATTTTTTAAATTTCTTTCCGGCGCAGCCTACGGCACAGCCCGCGCAGTTTCCGCTGCAAGTGATGTTCTTGCCTTTCGCGGCGCGAACGATCATATAAACGACTGCCGCCGCAACACCTAAAAACACTATACACAAAATTATTATACTTGCAAGATTCATTTTGTATTTACCTAAAGATGGCGGTTCCCGCCAGATAAACGATCACGGCTGCGATCCATGCGACAACGCACTGGAAGCCCGCCATAAAAAGTGCCCATTTTACGCCAAGTTCACGTTTTACCGAAGCAATGGCAGCAACGCACGGTGTATAAAGCAGGCAGAATATCAAAAGTGCCATTGCGGAAACCGGTGTCAGCACTCCCATCACCGCTTCTCTTCCGCCAAACAGAACGAGAAGGGATGATACAACGCTTTCTTTTGCAATAAAGCCCGTAATGAGAGCGGTCGAAATACGAAAATCGTTGCATCCCATCGGTGCAAACACAGGTGCTATCAGGCCGGCCACCGATGCCAGTATGCTGTCTGAAACATCGGATACAAGGTTTAATCCGAAATCAAAGCTCTGAAGCGCCCAGACAACGATCGTGGCGACAAATATGATAGAAAAGGCGCGCTGCAGAAAGTCTTTGGCCTTGTCCCACAGGAGGTGGACAACGTTCTTAAGGCCCGGGATGCGATAGTTTGGAAGTTCCATAACAAACGGCACGGGCTCGCCTTTAAAAAGCGTGTGTTTGAATACAAGTGCCACCAAAATGCCCACCAGAATGCCCACAAAATAAAGTCCAGTCATGACAAGTCCCGCGGTTTCCTTAAAAAAGACTGCAGTAAAGAACCCGTAGATGGGAAGTTTTGCCGAGCAGCTCATGAACGGAGTCAACAGTATCGTCATCTTACGGTCGCGGTTTGAAGGAAGCGTACGGCTTGCCATTACGCCCGGCACCGTACAGCCGAATCCTATCAGCATCGGTACGATACTTCGGCCGGAAAGACCGAGTTTTCTTAGGAGTTTGTCCATCACGAACGCAACTCTTGCCATATAGCCGCTGTCTTCGAGCATCGACAGGAAAAAGAAAAGTGTCACGATTATCGGTACAAAACTCACAACGCTTCCGACACCTTCAAATACACCGTCCAAAACAAGAGACCTGACGGTCATATTTACGTTCAGTTTATCAAAAAGATCCGCGGTAAGCGATGCCAGCGCATCGATACCCATCTGGATAAGATCCTGCAAAAATGTGCCTATAACATTGAATGTTAAGAAAAATACCGTGAGCATGATGATCACAAACATCGGAATGGCGGTATATTTACCGGTAAGCACTTTATCAAGTTTGGCACTTCTTACTCGTTCTTTGGATTCGCGAGGTTTAACGACGGCTTTGTCACAAAGTTTGCGGATAAAAGAAAAGCGCATGTCGGCTATCGCTGCCGCGCGGTCGAGTCCGCGTTCTTTTTCCATCTCAAGCACGATGTGGCCCAGCATATCTTTCTCGTTTTCGTTTAGGCCGAGGGCATCCTCTATAAGTTTGTCGCCTTCCGCAAGTTTGGCCGCGGCAAAGCGCACCGGAATACCTGCTGCATTCGCGTGATCTTCTATGAGATGCATGATGCCGTGAAGACATCTGTGTACCGCACCGCCGTTGTCGTCCTTGTCGCAAAAGTCCGTGCGGCCCGGCTTTTCCTGATATTTGGCGATGTGAAGGGCGTGATCTACAAGTTCTCCGACACCTTCGCCCTTGGCGGCCGAAATAGGCACAACGGGAATGCCGAGTGCTTCTTCCATCGCATTTATACGGATGGAGCCGCCGTTTCCGCGAACTTCATCCATCATGTTAAGGGCGAGCACCATCGGGATCTCAAGTTCCATGAGCTGCATGGTGAGATACAGGTTTCTCTCTATATTGGTGGCGTCGACGATGTTTATGATACCGGTGGGTTTTTCCTGCAATATGAATTCTCGCGATACTATCTCCTCGCTCGTATAAGGGGAAAGGGAATAGATTCCGGGAAGGTCGGTTACAAGCGTGTCGGAATGACCTTTTATGACACCGCTTTTCTGATCTACGGTAACACCGGGAAAGTTGCCGACATGCTGATTGGAACCGGTCAGCTGATTGAATAGCGTGGTCTTACCGCAGTTCTGGTTGCCTGCAAGGGCAAACGTTAAGGTAGTCCCTTCGGGAAGCGGCTTTTCGGAAGCCTTTTCGTGGTACTTACCGTCTTCACCGAGTCCGGGATGGTCAGCGTGATTGGTGAGTTCTTTGTACTTGGCGGGTGCGTTCTCATCCGATGCATCGTGTATATGGATCGTGGATTCGTCTATGTCGATCCTGGCGGCATCGTCAAGACGCAGTGTCAGTTCGTAGCCGTGGATCATCAGTTCCACGGGATCGCCCATCGGAGCGTATTTGATCACCGTGATCTCAGCTCCGGGAATAACTCCCATATCGAGAAAATGTTGGCGGAGACTTCCCTCTCCCCCAACTTTAGAGATAACGGCGGATTTGCCTTTTTCGAGTTCTTTTAGAGTCATGGTCGGTTGCCGATTCCTTTTAATTAAATTTAAATATCTTCTGTGCGATCTTGTATCCGCCCTTGGAAATGCCGCGGCCGACTTTGCCGGGAAGGTTCATGGCTACACCGAGAAGTCCGTGACGAAGACGCTTATAGAGTTTCTCATCGCGTTCTTTGAACGAATCCCAGAATTCCTTTTTAAGCTTAAGAGCATCGGGTGTTCCCTTGATGATCAGCAATATCGAGGTGATCGTAGTGATGATCTCAAGATAATTGTACATGTAGTTATACAGATGCTTTTGCTTGGAGATCTCGGGAGTATTCTTGGAATAATAATCAAACATCATGTTGTTGACGCGTATCTGCTGATCGATCCTTCCGATCATTACCTTTTCGTTTACGGACTGATCGTCACGTCCGATGTAGTAAAGATAAAAATCGACATCAAGATAATACATGCGCTTAACATGAGGCATGGGTTCGAAAACATAGATGTTATCAACATAGAAGGTATGTGAGGGGAGCTTGAGTCCGCATACCTTAAGCATCTGGGTTCTGTAGATAACACTGTGCATCAGTATGTAGCTGCCCTTTTTAAAGTGTCCGGCTTCTTCCCACGAAAAAACTTTATCCTTGGGAATGGCACCGTGATAGTGAACAACATGCTTGTGAGCAGCGCCTTCCTTGTCATATACATAGTTGGAGATCAGCATATCAAGCGGATCGTCAACAAATCTCCGCAGTGTTTCAAGCACCTTTTTATAAGCACCCGGCTCTAACTTATCATCCGAATCGACAACCTTAAAGTAAAGTCCGGTCGCATTCTTGAGGCCTGTGTTTACAGCTTCGCCGTGTCCTCCGTTCTCCTGGTGAACCGCTTTGACGATACCGGGGTGTTTTGCCGCAAGTTCATCGGCGATACGGGGAGTATCGTCCTTTTGCGAACCGTCATCGACGATAATGATCTCGACTTCATCCCCTCCCGGAAGAAGGGATTCTACACATTTTTCCATATATGCGGCGGAATTGTAGCAGGGAACCGCAATGCTTAATAATTTCATTTTGATCTATCCTTTCTTTATGTTAAAAGTATACGCAAGATTGTACAACAGTTGATTTGTGAACTACCAAATCAACTGCGGAATGCCTCCGGCCCCGCAATGCATTGAACCTTGCATTGCGGTCAGTAATTTGCACTGCAAATTACTGATTCCTATAGGGCACGCGTGCGCTGGGCACAACTTCCGAGGCGGGGGTTGTGTGAATCGCCTGGTCGTCAAAGAAAATATGCGCACCAAAAGCCTCGAGAACATCGCGTTTTGATATTCCTCCGAGGAAAAAAGCTTCATCTATACGCACATTCCATGCGCGAAGCGTACGGATGACGCGTTCGTGCGCCGGAGCGCTGCGGGCAGTAACAAGTGCCGTTCTGATAGGAGCCCTTTCGGGCTCGAATTCGCGCTGAAGGTCCGAGATCGTCTTTAAGAACTTGGCGAAAGGACCCTGAGGGAGCGGCTTTTTCGCGTTCTTTTTCTCATTGTCATCAAAAGCCTCCAGGCCTTCACGCTGGTAGATCATCTCCGATTCGTCGGTAAAGAGCACGGCGTCTCCGTCAAAGGCTATGCGGATCTGCTTGATATCTTCTTCGGGATCATATACCGCACCCGCATCGGTACAAATGATACCGGCTGCGATCCCCGAATTGATGGCGGACTGAACATCATCCTCGTATGCAGAAAGAAAAAGATCGGTCTTAAACGCATTGAGATAAGGTGCGAGACTTCCTCCGCTTGCAAGCACGGCCCTTGTGATGTTGAGCCCGTACTCTTCGATCGAATGGAAAACCCTCAAGGAAGTGTCTGCACTGTTGCGCGACATTATTATGACTTCAACTCTGCCTTCATAGCCCTTAAGCTCATTTATCTTAAGAAGCGCCTTTATCAGATTGAAACCGGGGCCGGGTTTTAAAAGCTCGTTCTCGTGCTCAACCTGATATTTACAGTAAGCGTCAACGCCTTCTTTTTCAAAAATCTCGTTTTCGTAGGTGAGGTCGAAAAGCGCTCTGGATGAGACGCCGACCACAAGTTTATTGGAAAGGCTGTATGGCATATGGCCCTCCTGTCTTTAAATTATGGTGATTCCGGTTATCTTGCCGGGCCCGCTCATCTTAAGCGGCTGGTCTCGAAGCCCGCAAGTGTTTCGAGTGCGCCTTCAAAATCCGCAAAGCGCTGCTTTACCGGGCCTTCCTTGACATCGATGTCAAGTGACATGGCCATCGTATCTATCATTGAATTTGTGATACGGGGTTCAAGGTTTTTAAGAATCGTGAGCCTTTCGTCATATGACTCTGCCCCCAAAAACTCCATAACACCGGGGTCGACCGCCATCTCTTCTTTTTCAAAGCGGTATTTCTGGTCAACATCGGGATATTTGTCATGATCCACTTCGCTTAAAAACATATCAAGCGGACGGGCGTAAGTCTTGCCCTCACCGTAAAGAGCCTTATAGATCACCAGGTCTTCACCGGTCTCCGAATGAGTGGCAATGGTCACTATCTGATAATGATTGCCCTTAAAATGTCTGTAGATCTCAAATTCTTTGGGTGTTTCGCGCATGTTCCCTGCTTTCCGCATTACATTTCAGGCGGTTTCACGGCTTAAAGTCCGTTCGCCGAGTCTTTGAATGTAATGCTCTTTTTATATGTTTATTTTGCAAAATGATCGAATACGAACGATACGGTAGCGTTTGCGACATCCGGGCGCATACTGCTCAATTCCTGCAATAAATCCTGTGACAGCTGCCGGCGTGTATGGATCATAACGGTATATTCGGTATCTTCGCCGGTCATCGAAGTCTTGGTAAGAGTGATGCCTGCATTCTTAATGTGATGATCGATAAGCACCTCTTTAAGTTCATCGACGTATTCGGTTTCGGCAGCCGTGTTGTCAAGCGATATCGGTCTGTCCTTGCCGGTCGCCTTGAGAGTAAGTACCGTGAATAATACTATCACGATCAGTATTGCAGGAAACAAAATTGCTAGTTCACCGGCTTTTTCAAATGTCTGCTTCCTTAACTGTATGCTTAAGTTTCTCTTTGTCGTCATCATGATAATCCCTCCCGTAATCCGAAACATGCTCAAATGTTATCTTGTCTACGATATGAGATTATCAAATTTTAAGTCCTATTTATGGGACGCAAAAGCAGTCAGCGCCCCATTTTTAAAGCAACTGCTTTTTTAATGGTCCGTCCTGTTATGCGGTTTTGCTTGCGGCGGAAAGATTGATGATCAGCAGCTCTATCGCAAGCGTATCCGTAATATTACCCGTCTTTATGCCTTCGTCGGCCGAAACGCATTCAGACAGTGCGTTTACGATCTGTTTGTATGTCATCCTTCGAACTACCGGGATCATCTTTTTTACAAGCCAATCCTGAATATGGGTCCCTTCAGATATCTTTATATATGAGTATCCGTTATCCACGCCTTCCCGCACGGCCAGCAGATTATTGTACTGTCTTATCAAAAGTGCAAGGATGTGAAAAGGTGATTCACGCAGATTCACAAGATCATAGTAAAGCGAAAGAGCTTCTTTTTGCCGATGATCGGAAATGGCGGTGATCATGTCAAATATCCTGTCATTGATCCTGTGAGTGCACATGGTATCAATGTCATCCATGGTCACTTCCTCGCGATCGAGACCGTAAGCTATAAGTTTTTCAAGTTCAAGGCTTAAAAGTGTCATGTCGTTGCCGACTTCCGAAACAAGGTATGCGGCGGCATCCGGTCGTATCTTTTTGCCGGCTTTATTGAGATATCCCGCGATCCAGCTCATAAGCTCTTCGGGAGTTTTATTGGAAAACTCTTCGCATCGCGCGTTCTTTTGCATAAATTTATAGAGTTTTGAACGCTTGTCGACCTTTTCCTCGCACAGCACAAAAACAACGTCTTCGGATATGGTGCCAAGAGCGTCGGTGAGCATCTTAAAAGAGCCGGTGTCGGCTGATTTGCTTCCTGATGTGCCGCCGGCTGCATTGTCGCCAGTTGTAGTGCTGTTTTCCGTTCTACCGCCCGAAGCCTCGCTTTCGGCTTCGGCGCTGTCATCGTCGCTGCCTTTTCCCACTTTCTCAAGCCACCCGGTGTTTTCACACAATACCACCCTGCGCTCGCTTAAAAACGGCATCGTGTTGATGAGGTCGACCACCTCGGACATGTTAACGTCTTTGCCTTGAAAATATGCGTAATTTAAGTTATCCTCGGGATCGATCAGGGCGTTTCGGAGCGCATTTTTGTTGTAAATGCGCAAATAAGCCTCATCGCCGAAGAGGAAATAAATGTTCTTAAATTCTTTGCTTTTTATATCATCCCTGACCTGTCCCAGAACGTTTCCCTGCCTCTCCGCGTTCGATCAATCTCTGTCGCTCATTCTTCTGCCAAATCAAACACTTCCTCAAGTATCTTTTCGGCATCATATTCGGGCGCATATTTCGCCGCTATGTCACAAATGGTCTTGATATGCGCTTCGTCTTCTTCAAGTTCGTCTGCAATCTGCGGTATGGATTTGCCTTTAAGAAGCTTTTTGCATACCTGCGATATAACTGCGAGTTCACGACCTTCTTCTCTTCCTTCTGCTCTTCCTTCACGTCTGAGATCCATAAAAAGTGCACGCTCTTTCATATATGATGACCTCCATTCGTTATTGAGTCTGACTTTTCCTACCGCTCCGTCAATCTTTCGGGTGAGCTCACTTTCCGCCGTTCCGTCCATGACGTATTCATAAAACTTTTGCAGTTCTTCCGAAATATCGCTCCCCTTATATGTACAATTATAGAAGTATTTTACGGTATTGTCATTAAGTAAAAGATCATTTGCCTCGTCGCAACGATTTCTGAAAGTATACTGTCCCAGTCCCATTCCAAATGGGTCAAACGTACATATAAAAAGAACGATATTGTCGGGAAGAAAACTGTAATCTTCCGATTTGCTAAGATGATCTATATCCATAGCCGCCTGATAAAATCTGCTGCGTTTGGGTAAATTCAGTGACTCGATGCTATGATGGTTTAAATTCTGCATCTCGGCGTCAAATACACTTTTTTCATCCTCCGAATAAATATCGATCTTGATCGGTTTTCCGTCTGTGGTGTACTTAAATTCCTTTTGTGTCTGGACTTCCCGCAACTCGCCTATCGGAAATTGCAAAAGACACTCCAGCACATCATGGCATAAATTCATGTCTTCCATTACTTTCCCGAACATATAATCGTCACGATATTCCAGTTCATCGAAACTTTTTATTCTGCTTGCAAATTCTTTATTCATCCATTTTCTCCTAAGATTATATTTTCTTTTATGATGTGTTTCAAGGCGTTTTGAGCATCGGTTGCCGTGGCTGAACTGCCGTTGTCCTACGCTAACCGCCCCTGTAGGTCTTTACTGAAATCTTCCTCGCGCCGGGCGTTACGGTGACGGCGCCGGAATGATCGGTGCGGTAAACAATGCTGCCGCATTTGGCGAGTGTCTCAAGCGTCACGGCGTGCGGATGTCCGTAGCGATTATTTAGGCCGCAAGAGATTACCGTAATAGCGGGCCGCATATCAAGCATCCATTCCGGTGATGATGATGTGGAGCTTCCGTGGTGGGCGCATTTATAAACCTCGACCGAACTGTCTTCGCTTGCAAGCCACGGGTGATGAAGTGTCATTCGTGATTCGGTCTCAGCCGTTGCGTCTCCGCTAAAGATAACATCAAATCGCCCGCGGCTTAACCACAACACCATTGAATCCGCGTTTTTATCACCGATAAGACGACTGCGGTCCGGCCAGAGGCATGTGATATGCATCGGCCCTGCTACACTGCGAGCTTTTCGGGCGCTTTTTCGGCTGTCGCCGCATCTGCGATCTCCATACGTAACCACCGCGCCGGCGCGGATCACCGTCACATCCGTGCCATGCTTTTCACAAGCCTCGATTATTTCATTAAGCCCTTCATCCCCGGCATCCGGCAGCACTACTCTCCTCACCCGGATATTTGGATCCTCGATCGCCGCCACGATGCCGTTTATATGATCCGCATCCGAATGCGACAGATAAATATCCGTGATCTCCGTGATCCCCTCTGCCATCAGAAACGGTACCAGCACCTTCTCGCCCACATTCTGCTCACTCGACGACCCGCAATCAACAATGATCGCATGTCGCTTATCAAGCCTTATGACAGCCCCGTCACCTTGTCCGACGCTTAAAAACGTTACGCTAAATCGGGCAAAAGAAGGCGAAAAGCACACCAGAACCGCGCTTAAGAGCCATACCATACTAAGATTCTTATTGCCGCAGCGGGCAAACACAAAAACAACAAGCACAAGTATCACCATATAAACCGCTATCCCAAGAAGCGACGGCTTATAAATTATCTTAAACGGATGTGCCCTGACGATCAGTGCCGACAAACCGTCAAACAAGCGCAGTATTAGTGCCAGCAAAAAATCAAAAATTCCCGCAAGCAGTCGAAATCTAAGCATCGCCCCGGCCCATGCAAGTGCCGAGAACACTATCACGATCGGTGAAAACACCCCCAACAGCAGATTTAGAGGAATACTTAACAGATTTGAGTAAGACTGGAATCTTAATGAAAGTCCGATCATTGAAAAGTAGATCACAAACGGAATGATAAGTGCTTCTTTTAACTTGGCCGCCCGTGCTCTAAGTGATGTTCTGTCGAAGACTCTTTGATAAACTCTTTTTTCAAATTCCCTGAACAGATATGTGTAAAAGAACGCGATCGAAAACACCGCAACATATGAATACAAAAACGCCGAATCTCCGATATAAAGCGGATTGGTAATGAGCGTCACTGCGCAGGCCAGCGATAAAGCACTTAAGATGTCATAAGACCTGTTGATCGCATCAGCCACAAGACGCATCAGAAACATTATCACGGCTCTTAATACCGATATCGTAAATCCCACCAAACACCCATACAACAACACAAATAGGATCGACATCAAAGCGCATTTATACCGTTTAAGACCCGTCTTACGAAAAAGAACATAAATGCCCCCTCCGGCCAGGGAAAAATGGAGTCCGCTGAGCACCAGGAAATGCCGGATCCCCGAACCTTTATAGAGTTCTTTGCGGGTTTCGTCAAGCCCCGACTTATCCGCAAACAGCAACGTGTTTATTGTCTCGCCTTCAAGAGGACAGTATTCAAGGACTCCTCGGGTAAATCGGTTTCTCAGTCTGTGAAACCACTCATGTAACGGAAATCGCGGCTTCGAAACTATCGAAAGCTTCTTTAAGTTAACATAATACTCAGAGCCGTGGTTTGCATGATACATATATGAATCAAATTCGCCCGGATTCCTTGCCCTCTTAAAGGAGCCCATTTCCCCGCTCACTTCGACAACTGCGCCGTATGGCACAGCACCGTCACTGATGACAATATTGTTTACATAACACATGCACTTCTTTCCACCCGACTGCTTTCCCGAGGACCTTTTTCCACCCGATCGCATTCTCCGGGGCGAATTTGAAATACTCTTTATCTTTATTTCAAATGACGTTACATTTCCGTTTTCATCAACGGTCTTGTCCGTCACCCTTCCGACAACCGTGATGTCAGCACCTTTATCTGCATATCCCAATGCAACTCCGCCTTGAGTTCCCGATAAAGCTCCCGTACCGCCGAAATGATAAACCACATAATAAATGATCGAATAAAGGATAACCGCCAGCGCAAATCCAAACAGCGGCCGCGCCTTAAAAACGCGAAAAGCCGATACGCCTTCTTTAAGCGGCCGCGCCTTCAGTGCACGCATATCTGATCCTTTAGGCCGTCATAGATTCCCTGTTTTATACCGTTTACGCACATCAGATCCTCGGGCTTTTTAAATCCGCCCGAACTCTCGCGATATTTGATTATCGCCTCGGCACGTGTTTTACCGATGCCCGTAAGCGTCATAAGTTCATTAAGACCGGCGGTATTGATGTTCACAAGACCGCTGCCCGATGAATCGCCTGATCCATATATCCCGGAATCGTCATCTGCTACCGACGGCACCACTATCTGCATCCCGTCTTCAAGCTTTGCCACGAGATTAAGCCGTGTAGTATCCGCATCTGCGGTAGCTCCTCCGGCTTCATTGATTAGTTCATATACCCGCGCGCCCTCAGGCATCACATATACGCCGGGCGAGATAACTTCGCCCACCACAGAAACATATATTCCTCCTTCCGCCTCTGCTTCACAGACCTCACCATTCGCAAATCCGCCTTGCCCTGTACTTCCTCTTGCCGATTGGCCATTCGCATCGTCCTCGCAGGCAATGCCTGCGGATGCAGAAACTGCATCCGCGGCATCGACGCTTGAGCGGATCTCGACACTGCCATCAGGCAATGTAAAAGAGACCGCCTCATCGCCGGTATAATTGCCATTGTATGATATTAATCCTGTTTCGGGATTGTTGCAGGCGCCAAACATTGTAAGCGCCAGGAAAAGAAACATTGCCTCAAAGCAATGTGCTTTAAAAGATTTATAAAATTTCATTACCCCCTCCAAATCAAGCTTAAGCCCGATTCCTAAGGGGGATCGCGTGGTGTGTAAACTATATTATCGCAAGTGACGGCAAAACCGCAACCGGTTTTTATAAAAAATATAAAAAAGTTGGCCCGCGAAACCACGGACCAACTGCCTTTACCTACTATTCACCGATTTTAAACGCAAACCTCAAGATACCCCACCAGTTTCGTGAAATCATATTCGTTTAAAACTCCGATGTTGGAGTCATAGAATTTTCCGTCATAACCGATAAGGTAATGATTGTATCGTCCGAGTTTCTCCATCATGATGCAGCACTTGGGAAGCTTGACATCGGGGTCGCCCAATGTATAGATGATCTCCTCGGAATGCTCGAAACCGAAATAATTGAGCGCATTGATCATTTTGCCCATGGTAGCCTGCCATTCCGCGCAGTGCATGATGTTGCTGGCTTCATCTATCGTGATACCCGCAAGCATTGCGATGCATGACTGACCGCACAGTCCGTCTGCGGGCTGGCGCACGCACTCTATCGAATCGATCTTACGTATAGGATTCGCGGAACTGTAAGGACTGTCCTCAACTTCCGACTTGGTGATCCTGAAACTTACGGGAAGTGCGGTATCCGCCGGCACTCCGGCAGCAAGATCCTTGTTTACAGGTATCGAATAATATCCCTTTCCTCGCGGGATGAGGTTACATACAAAAACCGCCCCGTCGAGTTTAACTTTCGCAGGAAGATCGCCTTCTTTTTCACAGATCTCCCAAACGTTGAAAGGGATATTTATCACATATCCCGATTCATCTTTTTCCAATTTCCCCTTAAATGTATACTTCATAAACCCTTTGTAAACTCCTTTTCACTGATACACAATATCACACCTCTGAATATTATCACAAGTGCGGATGATAATACAATTCCCGCAAATATATCCGTAAGCCAGTGCACTCCGGACAAAAGCCTTCCCACGATCGCGGTGATCGCGATGATGTCGCATGCCAGGACAATTGCTTTTGCAAGAGGGGACTTATCCTTTACGGACAGCGCCGACAGCATCACTCTGGTACTTCCCATAACGCACAGTATCAGTACCACATGCGATGACGGATACGACGCCTCAAGTCCCTCGGCTTCATCGAGTATCACGGGCCGGTAGTTGATCACAACTTTTTCAAAGAAAACATAACACCCCAGCACAACCGCGTAAAACCCCGCCAGGAACCAGAGCCTTGTATCAACCTTCTTAAAGCTCTTACCTTTGATGAGCTGCCATAATCCGTATCCGGCAAAAGAAACCATAACGGCCATCGACAGATATCCGTATGCCTCGGTCAGATAATAGCAAAGCGTGCTTGCTCCGAACGAATCGAAAAACCACTTGTTGATACCCGAAAGCCCGATCGGTGAATTCTGCGGTCCGACAGTTCTTACATCAACGGTCTTTACTATGATCGTAAACAGCACAAAGAACGCAAGCAGTACAAACCCCGTCAGGATCGTCATTTTTTCTTTTTTCATACCTTCATCCCCCCGAATGATCATAATCCCGCTTTATCCATGATGGTCTTGACCGTCTTGTCGAGGCATCCCTCTTTAAACGGCACATTGAGGCCTACCTTCGGAAGCGACTTTGAATAAAAGTCTCTGGCGCCCTGTTTGCAGAACTCAACGTAACTTGCCCATGCTTCGTCAAAGTTTTCTTCCATCCATGCCTTGTACTGAAGCGATACGGTCTGAGCAAGACAGTAGTCGATGTAGTAAAAAGGAACCGAGTAGATATGCGACTGTCTCTGCCAGAGTCCGCCTGTTAAGTAGCACTCATTATCACCGTAATCCATGTGAGGACGATATTCTTTTTCGAGCTTAACCCATGCCATGCGACGTTCTTCGGGCGTCATGTCGGGATTCTCGTAAACTATGTGCTGGAACTCGTCGACCATGCATCCGTAAGGGATAAAGCAGATCGCATCCTCAAGATGATACATTCTGTAATCATCCGCACGGCTTCCGAAGAACAGCTCCATCCACTTTTCGGTAAAGAATTCCATCGACATGGAGTGGATCTCTGCCGTTTCCATCGTGATATCCCTGTATTCGTTGCAGTCATGCCTGGTAAGGTAACCCTGGAAAGCATGTCCGCATTCATGAGTTATGACATCAACGTCACCGACCGTTCCATTAAAGTTTGCAAATACAAAAGGCGTATTCTCGTCATCCGGAATGGATGTCATATATCCGCCGGCGCGTTTGGTCTTGCGGCCGAGTACGTCGAAACGCTCATTGGCGAGCATGAAATTGATGAACTCACCCGTCTCGGGAGAAAGCTCCTCATACATCTTACGGCCTTTTTCAAGGATCTCTTCGGGCGTTCCCTCGGGTGTGGGGTTACCGTTCTTGAAACTGATCGTATCATAGTAGTAAAGGTGATCCACGCCGATACGTTTTCTACGCTCTTCGTGAAGCTTGGTCGCAAGCGGAACAAGAGTCTTTTTGACCTCCTCGCGGAAAGTCTTTACTTCTTCGGGGCCGTAATCGTTACGGTTCATCTTGGCATATCCGAGTTTTGTATATGTATCGAATCCCAAAACCTTGGCCTGGGCGGTACGGTTCTTGACAAGTTTGTCATAAATCTCATCAAGTTCCGCACGGTTATCCATAAAGAATCCCGTTGTCTTGGCAAAAGCCTTTTTACGAGTCTCTCTGTCGGGAGAAGTCGTATACTTGGTCATAAGTGAAAGATTGAGTGTCTCGCCTTCCCAATCGATCTTAGCCTGCGCGATGAGCTTTTCGTAGCGGGTAACAAGAGCGTTTTCTTCCTGCATATAAGGCACCATCTCGGGCTTAAAGTATTCGATCGCAAGCTCTAAGTTCTTGTATGCAACCGGGCCGACAATCTTTTCAAACTCAGGGCGGAATTTTGAATGATAAAACGCCTTCTGGTACTCAAGATTTGACTCTGCGAGCGTAGGGCTCATCTCATCGTTGTAGTCCTGCTCGGCTTCGTAAAAAGCATCCGTTGTGTCGATGTCGTGACGGATATGGCAGACCGTTAACATTGACTCAAAGTGGTTATATTTCTTGGAATACTCCTCATGCACCTTTTTGGCGGTTTCCCATGAATCCGCTTCTGCAAGTGCCTTGGCAAGTCTTAACGTCTCTTTATTGATCGCTTCGTAATCCGGACGTTCGTATTTGATCTCTGAAAATTTCATATCGTTATACCTTTCTTTTTCAATTGTTTATCTAAAAGCCGTCTCTATCCCGGCGTTATAGTTTTTACATACGAAGCATCAGCTCTTTGCCGATCACTTCTTTGTTTTTGATATATTCACGCGGTACCCTTCTGGAAACCGCACAGGTAAGCTCATAAGGTATCGTGCCGGCAAGCGCTGCCATGTCATTTATCGAGTTATGCGGTCCGAATATCTCTATCTCGGAACCGACATCAACACCGGGCTTTCCGGTCAGATCGATCATCGACATATCCATGCAAATCTTACCGCGCTGCTCTACAAAACCTTCCGGGCTGTAAAGTTTACATTTGTTTGACAGGCATCTGAAAAAGCCGTCTGCGTATCCATAAGGGATGACGCCAATCCTTGTCGTATCGGTCGTTTCAAATATCCCGCCGTAACTGATCTTCGTGCCCTTGGGATAAACCTTGACCGTACTTACAACACTCTTTAAAGTCATAACGGGTTTAAGCCCTAAACTATCGGCAAATTCCCCATACCCATATAAAAGTAATCCCGGGCGAACCATGTCAAGACACGTATCAAGATACCTTGCCACCGCGCCGGTATTTGCGCAGTGCCTTATCCTGAACTTGCGTCCCGCCTTATCTTCCACTGCCTTGATAACATCGGTAAAGAGTTTAAACTGATGTTCGGTGTAAGCCTTGCATTCCTCACCCGGTTCATCCGATACCGCGAAGTGTGTAAATATCCCTTCCGCATCGAGCCCCGGCATACTGATGGATTCGGCGATCCCTTCAACACCGGTATTAAAATGTTCACCCTCGACCAGGAATCCCAGTCTCGACATTCCCGTGTCGACCTTTATGTGGACTTTAAGCGTCTTGCCAAGTTTCACCGCTTCCGCCGAATACTCAACCGCTTTTGACTTACATGTGACGGCCTGGGTGATGTTGTATTCGATAAGCCGCTCAACCTGCGATGCGGGCGTGTGACCGAGTATCAGTATCGGCAGCTTAATACCGTTAAGCCTTAATTCCATGGCCTCATCAATACTTGATACTGCAAGATAATCCGCGCCCTCTTTTTCAAGCACCCGGGAAACCTCTACGGCGCCGTGGCCGTAAGCGTCTGCTTTTACCACACCCAGGAACTTAACATTCTCGCCGACACGCTTCCTTAATGTCTTATAATTATGTATCAGTGCATCCAGATCGATCTCGCACCATGTGCGCACCAATGTAGATTCCATATATATCCTCCAAAGAACCGCGTTCTTTTACCTAACCGGCAGTTACCGGCAGTTCTTCATTCCTGCTGTATTTAGGTTGTCTAAGTTCCAAAAAACCGATAGTGATCGTGACCGCCGCAGCCAGCCCGTCCGCTATGGGGCCGGTGTAAATGATCCCGTCAATCCCCATAAACCTCGGCAGTATCAAAAGCAGAGGTATAAAGAAAATGATCTGCCTTGTAAGCGACAGCACCATACCGATCCGCGGCCTTCCCGTCGAATTAAAGAAATTCGAGATTATGGGCTGTACAAAGTTTATGAATATACAGAAAAAGAATATCCTGAAATACTTGACCGCAAATTCATAATAAACATCCGATCCTTCCCCGAACATCTTGATGATCTGCAGGGGAAATATCTGAAATACGGCAAAAGAAACCATAGAGATACATGCCGACACAAAAAGGGCAAGACACGTAGCCTTTCGGACTCTTAAAAATTTTCTGGCGCCGTAATTGAAACTTGCGATCGGCTGAAGTCCCTGCGATATACCGATGACGATCGCAAAGAACATCTGGCTTACCTTCGATACGATACCCACGCACGCTATCGGGATCGATTCGCCGTATATCGAAAGCGCCCCGTAATACTTAAGCGAATTGTTGAGTATTATCTGTACCACCATCATCGAGAGCTGGTTAAAAAACGAGGCCGTACCGAGTGATGCGTTGCGTCCAAAATATTCAAACCTGGGGATCAGGTGCTTTAACTCGATCTTAACGGTCTTGTAACGTAAGAGATACTTTATTACAAGAGCTCCGGAAATGTACTGTCCGATGATCGTCGCAAGTGCTGCGCCGGCCATGCCCCAGCCAAGCACAAACACAAAAAGTGCATCCAGAAAAATATTTAAGACCGCACCCGATAAGTTGACAAACATCGAATAATTCGGTGACCCGTCAGCACGAATCAGATGCGCACCGCCCGATGTGAGTATCAGCATAGGAAAACCGATCGCCGTTATACGGGTATAGGTCTTCGCATATTCAAATACATCCGCCGGAGAACCAAAGAGTTTTAAAAAGAACGGCAAAAACACTTCTGCGACAACGCCGAGTATCGTACCCAGTAACACCAGCATGGTGACGGAATTGCCGATATAAAAGACCGCCTTTTCGGAGTCTCCCTCGCCGAGCGTTAAATTAAAAGCAGACGCACCGCCGATGCCAAACAGGAGGGCTATCGAAATGCAGGAAATAACAAAAGGAAACGCTATATTGGTAGCGGCGTTTCCGAGTTCGCCTATGGCATGACCTATAAAAAACTGGTCAACTATGTTATAAACCGCGCCCACTATCATCGCTACGATAGATGGCAGCGCGAATCTCTTTAACAGCCTTCCGACAGGTTCGGTCCCCAGAAAGTTCCCGTGGGTGTTAGCAGTCTTTTCCATCCAAAAACTCCGGTCAAAAATTCCTTTATATTTTAGCACTTTTACATGCGAAAAACCACCCATTTCATCACATGCAAAAAGAACGCAAAAAGAAGAAAACCGTCACCCTAGGCGACGGTTTTCCATATATATTTATTACTCCCCTGCAAAGTTATTAAGCGGATGCGGTAATGTTCTGTTCGTTTTCTTTGAACATCCTGCACATGTCGACAGCAAATTCTATCGGGTAAAACTGGACCATCGTAGAATCGATAAGTCCTTCCACATCCATCTTGAATGAGATCTTTACGAACAGATCCTCGACATTGTCAAAAATCTTTTCAAATGTCTTGATGCTGTCCACATCGATCGTGCTGACATCGGGTGTTGAGATATCCACCATCTCGTTGAGCATCACGGACATCGAGGTTGCCGAGGCACCCATCATCTGGTTCATGGCTTCCGAAATAGCCGAAAGCTGAAGCTCTCCGATCTCACCCTCCGTATTACCGGGACCGCCCATCATAAGGTCGGTCATACACAGCACATCAGGCTCTTTTAAGATAAACACATTGTTGCCGTTAAGCCCCTTGATGTAATGGATCTGCACCAGGATACAGGTCTTTTCGTAATCATCAAGAACTTCACTTCTCTTTAAGATCTGAACATTAGGCATAGAAATATCGACTTTGTGGTTCACCATCATGCTTAATGTGGTGGCCGCATTGCCGATGCTTATATTGGCGATCTCGCCGAGTATATCGATCTGACTGGCAGCTAACTGTTCCATGTGTTCCCCTTCCGCAATGTGAATGTAGAACGAATATAGCATATCAGAATTAACCATTAGGCATAAGAATAAGAAAACCATCACCCCTTGAGGTGATGGTTAAAATATTAAAGGGATCATTCATTTTCCGATTCCGGAGCCATGAGGCGTGATATGAACATAACGCCAAAGAACGTTGCCGGATAATAGAGCGATGAAACCTCTCCGCACCATACTCCGATCATGGCTGAAAGCCACATGACGGGAAGAAGATAAATAGCGGACCGGTCCGACTTAAGATATCTCTTTACAGCGGTCACAAGCCCCATGATCACAAGAGTCACAAACTCTATGAGCGTAAACCATCCGTATTCAAGTAAGATCTGAACAAAGTTATTGTGGGCATTGTATGCCCAGTAAATTCCAAGGTCAATTCCTATAGGTCCGTTACCCTCGTAATTAAAATATGGAGAAAATGCCTTGGCAAGTGTAATTCTGCCTGATGAAAGGCGATCGACTATCTCAATAAACTGCTGCCAGAGCGTAGCATCTTTATTAATGTTCATTGCATCGGCAAATCTCGATGCATGCATATAAAGCGGAGCGATAAGGCTTTTAAATCCCTTACCTGAAGCTTTCCAATACCATGCTGCCGAACTGGTTCCTGCAAACACAGCTAAACAAATGACACAAAGTACAATAATACCAACTATAATAATACCGACCACCAGCCCGCGTTTACGAAGCGCTTTCCTGGATACATCTTTTCTTGCAAACAGGTACATGAATACAAATAAGAAAAACACTCCCGAAAGTATTGTACGGGTATCAATAACCCACAGCATATATGAAGATGCAACTATCCAAGCAATGCTTGCGATATAAAAGAAACTTTTACGTCCGTACTTTTCTTTCGAATAAAGAAGTGCAAATATCGCCATTATAAGACAGCACACCATAAATATCCCAAACGGTCCGATATCAAGGAAATATCCGAAATACCTCCGGCCTGTGAAAGGATTTTCTTTAAATGAACGTACACAGACATATATAAAGATTAAAAACCAGCTGTCCGTAAAGCGTTTTAAAAACCATTCCATACGCTCACGGTTAAGTTTAACAAGTGCAAACAAAAAGATCGGGATCACCAAAAGAACAGGCTCCATTTTGCCGTTACGCCTGTAAAACATCCCAAGCGTCATTACGGCATAGAGGATAAACATTAAGTTTACTGACTTTGCGAAATTCACGACATTTCCATATACCAGAATATCGATTATGATCATGAGTGCGATCCACTCTGCCGCCATCTGAGGCTTAAGTATCGCCAATATATCGGGTGATTCACGCCAAAAGTGGAAGCGTTCGATCACAAACGGCACAAAAAGAACCGTTCCCAAAAGTGATTGCCAATTAATGAGCCTTACGCGCCTTACGATAAATATGACAGCAGCCATAGCAAACACAGCCTTGGCTCCGGCCTGGTTTTTCCAGGTCTGCCAGGGCATGTTGTCGTAATCGGTAAGTGCTTTTATACAATACATCAAGAGTCCGACAACTATTATATTTTCGAGGTAATAGCGAACTTTCGATTCAGAGAACTTTTTAAGCATTTCCATTCCTTCTTATCAACAACTTATATCAAGAAACTGCGCTTTTCCGTGTAATTTAATCACTTCACTATCGGCAGGCACAAATACACAGTCACCTTTAAAATAGTTCAGTTCAAACTCTCCCGAAGTTATACTGCCGCACCCTTCCACGCATAAAAGAGCATGAAAACTGTTTTCTCCCGTCTTATATGCGACAAGTTCACGACACACTTCAGTATTTAGCAGTATCCTCTCGACCTGAAAATACTTGCATCTTGTCAGCAGTTCGGTGGCACAGCCGGCCTTATACTTAAGTACCCGCATGGGCTGGCGGGGAGAAGTGCTGTTCTTAAGATTGGCAACTTCAAGAGCTTTATCTATATGAAGCGGACGTTTATTGCCCGTCTTGTCTGTACGATCATAATCGTAGAGTCTGTAGGTAATATTGCTGCTTTCCTGAATCTCCGCAACAAGTGCACCCGCACCTATGGCATGGACTGTACCGGCTTCAATGTAGAAAAGATCATCTTTGTGAATCGGGACATAATTTAATAGTCCCGGTATCGATCCGTCATCTATTGCCGATCTAACCTGTGACGCATCAACATCCCTGTTAAAGCCATAAACAAGCTTTGAATCGGGCTTTGCGTCAAGCACATACCACATCTCGGATTTGCCGAGAGAACCATTCTCATAAAGAGCGGCGTACTCATCATCCGGATGGACCTGGACCGAAAGATCTTTATTGGCATCGATGAGTTTTATAAGTATCGGAAGTTCAGGCTTTCCGCCGGTTGTCTGAAGAGAATGAGTGCCAAGCCATTCGGGATTATCGGCAAGCAGTTCCTTTAAAGAGCAGCCAAACAAAGGAGCATTTGACACTCCGTCTTCGTGAGTCGAACAAACCCATGCTTCCGCGAAGGGAGAAACATCCACCCCGAAATTAAAATCATCATTCAGTCTTGAACCGCCCCACAGATAATCCTGTGCGGCAGGAGTTAACACAAACGGTAATCTTTTCATGGCATCTCGTATTTTTTCTTATCAGAGGCGCTGATCTCAGATCCTATCTGGATCTCAATAAGCTGAAGTCCCGAATCTCCCGCAATGATCGTATGTTTGCATCCCGCTGCCATAGTAATAACATCTCCGACACTTACGGGCTGCTCCATTCCGTCAATAACGGTCTTTCCGGAACCGGAAATGACATTCCAGACCTCGTCACGTTTTTCATGACTATGGTAGTTCATGCTGTGTCCGGGATTAAGCGTAACCTTAACGGTCATGCTGTTTTCCTCGACATCTATGACTCTGTAGCTTCCCCAGCTCTTTTCGGCAAACATTACGCGACCAACGATATCGTCAACAAACGGCTTTATATAACTGCTCTGTTCTTTATCGGAAACAAGTATTCCCTCTGCACTGGCACTTACAACAACATCTTTAAGCCCCATGCACAGTATCGGAACACCCAGTTCATTTATGACATGTACATTCTCGCATTTATCGTTAAGCCTTGCGTCACCTACTACATTTTCTTCCATCGACTCGGTAAGAGTATTCCAGGTGCCGAGATCTTTCCATGTGCCCGAGTATTTGATGACTTCAAGGCTTGTCTCCTGTTCAACGACAGCATAGTCGAAGCTTATCTTCTTAAGGTCTGAATAACCTTCAAACAAGGTCTCATAGTCGGAACTTCCCAATAGCTCGCGGGATTTATTGAGCACATATGAAAGTTTATATGCAAATACTCCGCCGTTCCAGAGAGCGCCCGCATCGATATATTCCTGAGCCTTGACCTTATCGGGTTTCTCGGTGAATGTATATCCACCGTTTCCGTCAGGTTTGATATAACCGTATTTTTCACTCGGATATGTGGGCTCGATACCCATGAGTGTCAGATTCTTATCACCCGTAAGAGCGGCTTTATAAAGTTCCTGAACACAATTAAAATAACTCTCATCCACATAAGGGTCCACAGGACAGACTACTACAGCTTCGTCTTCGGATACTCCCTTAATGTCATGTAGATAAGCCGTAGACAAAGCAATGGCTGCAAAGGTATCTTTCCTGTAGGGTTCAATACTTATACCTACATCTGATCCTAGCTGGTTATGTATTGCGGATACTTGAGATTTTGATGTGGCTATGGTAACCACGGCAGAGGGATCAACAGTCTTGATCTGTCTGTAAATCCTCTGCACCATGGACTCATAATCTCCGTTATATTCGGTTCCCATTGGGATACTGTGTTCCGGGCGTTTAAATATCTTGATAAACTGCTTGGAACGAATATCGTTTGATAACGGCCACAAGCGCTTTCCGCTTCCGCCGCTTAAAAGAATAATGTTCATATAAAAGCTTCCTTACAAAAAGGTATTGTTTACACGGGGTATATTATACCATCAGTGCG
>JAEEGL013901892.1_pt1 | contig 27122 bp, 16 predicted proteins | sample 9134231 | NCBI WGS metagenome assembly JAEEGL01 (sample SAMN16246548, study PRJNA631951) | gut metagenome | biome: gut microbiome; feature: rumen; material: fiber-attached | host: Bos | place: Iran: Karaj | collected 2018-10 | reverse complement strand
CTCAAAACTAGTATAAATATAATATTGAAAAATATATAAAAGAAAAATTAGATAATTAAAAATTTATTTCAATTTTTTAATAAATAAATATTAAATTATAATATGCAAAAAAAATGAATGGTAATGAAGCAACAAATTCTGAAATTCAATCACCTAAAGATTTAAATGAAATGATTGAGAATTTAGAAGAAGAATTAGAAACAGAAGAAAATTATTTTGAAAATATGAAAAATATATATAAAATTGCTTTTGAAGAATTTGATACAGAGAAAAAAAATTATCTTACTGCAGAACAATTAATGGATGTAATGAAAAGTTTAGGTTATGATTTATCAAAAAATGAAATTGAAGATATGATGTTTTCAGTATTAAAAAATGAAAAAGTAAAAAATTATGATAAAATAAATTTAACTCAGTTTCAAAAATTAATGAATATTTGGAGACCTGAAAGAGATATAGTTGATGAATATATTGAAGCTTTTAGAGTTTTTGACCAAACTGGAAATGGAAAAATTCCTATTTCTACTTTAGAAAAAGTTCTTTATCAATTTGGAACTGATGTTACACATAAAGAAATTAGATTTATGTTAAATGATGCTAATGTTAATAATGATGGTTTTATTGATTATCGTCAATTTGTTCGTCTTTTATTAAATAAATAATAAATTTTATCTTATTTGAAGGTATATTTTTTAATAATGAAAAATAAAATTTGAAAAGAATATTTTCTGAAATTCTTATCAGAAATATCATTTAATAATTTTCAAATATATCAAGGAAATTATCATATTTTAAATACTATTATTATCTTTAATATTTTTATTTAAAATATGTATTTACATTTAAATATTAATAAATATTACTAATTGATTATATTGAACGTATTTTTATTAATTTCATCGAATAAAATCTAATAATAAAAAAGATAATAATTATTCAAGATTTAAACCAAAATCGAAAAAAAAATAAATAATATGATAGTGATAATAATAATAATAAAAGCCTTATAATTTAAAAATACCTTAAAAAATAAAAAAAATTTAATCTAATCTCCCTATTAAAAAAATAAAATATTAAAAAAACAACAGAAAATATAAATTATTGATTTTGTATTTTTTGTAATTTTTCTTGCCAAATTTGGATTGCTTTAAAACCTCGTTTTTCAACAGTTGTTCTTCCATCATTATCTAAAACATTTCCATTTTTATCAAAAATAATTAAAGTAGGAATAGAACTGATTCCCAATCCATCAGCAATAGCATCTTTAGATTCAGATTCAAAAGGAATAGCAAGCCAAGGCATAGTTTTATAATAATCATCAAATTCATTTTGAGTTTGATCAGAAGGACAATAAATTATTTCAATTTGTTTTTTTTCTTTATTTGAATTCTCATAAAATTTACCTAAATTTGGAGTAAAACTTCTACATGGACCACACCAATGTGCTGAAAAATATATTCCTACTATATCATTATTTAATGCTTCTTCTTTTTTAACTTTTCCATTTTTTGATAAAAATTCTAATGGTAATGTTGGTAATATTGATTTTATGTCATATTCTGATTGAGTTAAACCCATTTTTTGGTTTTTTAAATCTTTTTTTTTGTTTTTTATATAATTTTTAATGGTATTTTCTGTATTTATATATTTTTTTAAATTTTTTTTGATTTTCAAATGAGCGAATCAAAATAATTTAATTTTTATATATTCAATTTTAAAAAAAATATATTTTTATTATTTTTTCTTTTATTTCAAATTGTCCATTTAATACTAATAATACCATTTAAAAAAGAAATTCCTCAAATTAATATTGAAGAATTTCATTTTGATTATTAGTTAGAAAATATTCTTTCCACAAACCAAAGAAAGTTAAAATCCAATTTAATTATATTTAGATTCTAAAGATGAATTTCAAGATTTTAATCCAAAAAATGGAATAATAAGTTTAAATTTTTATGATTCAATGCTCAAACACATTCCCATTTTTTAATTTTTCATGAAAGCTCATATATTTGGAATATTAAATATAATGAAAATAATAATAAAAGTGGTTTTTATTTTTGTTGGAAATCCTCTTAAATTTCAATCTAAAAAATATAATAAAGAAAATTTAAAATGGATTAAAAGTGATATTTATTGGTATTTTATTGATTGGTATTTTTTTTATTTTATTTTGGAGAAAAATAGTATTGATAAAAATAATGTTTTAAATTTTAATTATTATGTTAATAACTTTAATAATTATTCAGAAATTAGTTTATGCCATTTAGTTAATACAAATAAATTAATTTTGAAATAAATGAAGAAAATTTGATTTTTATTCTAGTAAATTATCAAATAATATTGAAAAATTACCTTCCTTTATTTTATTCTTAGAGAATTAACTTTTTTTTAGATTATAAAGATTTATTTAAAAAAGTATTAGATGAATATTATTTTTTAGAATTTTTTTGATAGAAAAGAAGATTGTTGTATTTTAGGAAAAACTTCTTAATAAATATTATATTATTTTTGATATGATAAAAGAAAGATAGGATTTTATATTGATTATAATAAGAAAATTTATTTAGTTTAAATAATAATTGTTATTTTATAATTATTATTATAATTTTAGGAATTTACTTTACAAAAAAATTCAGAAAAAGAAGAGAAAATGAAATTGAAGATTATTATGAATATCTCCTTCAGTTAATGAATAAAAATACAATTTAAAATTGTTTATATTTTAAATAGATTTTATATATAAATAATATTAAGACAAAGAAAAAAATTATTTATTAAAAATCTTTTTTTCTTTTTCAAAAGAAAAAAATATTGACAAAAATCATGGAATGGGGAAAACATTTGTTCATTTAATATTATCTCTTTTTGTTTTGAATTCTATGTATAAATATAATAATTTATGTTAAAAATTTGTTATGGATTTTATATCTCAGAATGTATAGAATTTTCTATTGTTTTTTCGATGGATTTATTTATGGTTTTTAGACTAGGAATACCTTTTATTATTGTTTTGAATATTATTTTTTTGTTTATTAATTTTTTTTTTAAATTATTGAAGTTATTTGATTCTTGAATTTGCATTTTTAATTTGTTTATTAAAGGAACATTTTTTTCTATTCTTAAAGGAACTTTAATTTTTTTTTTATTTAATTCAATAAAAATAGGTTTTTTATTTCTTGAAGAGAAAGGTAAAATAGATGTAATAGAATTTTGAGAATTTGAATTATTTAAAGTTTTATCATTAAAAGAAACTTCATTAGTATCTTTATTATTATTTTTTGTAATGGATATTGAATTAATTGAATTATTATTAATACTAGTTGAAATAGGAGGAAGAAAATATTTTTTTGGTTTTTTTATTCTTATTTTACAAAAAATTCTATTTTTTTCATATATTCTATTTAAATTAGTGGATTTTATACTTGTATCTAAATTTAGATTTGAAATATCTTTTGAATAATCTTTTCCGGTTGATAAAGAATTATTCTTATCATTCTTATTTGATATTGTTTTAATAGGGAACAGTAATGTTTTTTTTTTATTATAAAAATGAATTTCTTCATCTTCTAATTTCTTTTCTTTTAAAAATGAATTTTCCCTCTTCAACTTTTTATTATTTTCATTCTCTATTTTGGGGCCGTAACTTTTCAAATCATTTAATAAATCATTATTATAATCTTTATAATTTCCTGTGTTTTTAATTTTATATAGAATTTTTAATTCATCAGGAGAAAGTGAAATTGAAGAAGTGTTTTTTCTTGTTGGACTTAATAAAATTTTTTCTTGTTCAAATAAATATTCACTATGTTTTCTCGTAATTTCTTTTTCTATTTCATTAAAATGAGAATTATAAACATTAACCAATCTTTCAATTATATATTGAATTTTATTCTTTGCAGATTCTTTTAAAGAATTTCTTAATTTAGATATATCTTTACAAGCTTCTATATAATTTTTAAATGGAAATGAAAATAATTTTACATCTTTAGATACAACAGTTGCAGTAAATATTGAAGGACATTTATAATATAATTCATAATCTCCAAATATATCTCTTTGACATGTATATATTAAATATTTTCTTTTTTTATTTAATGATTGATTAATAATTTCGTTTGAATATATTCTGTTATTTTTCAGTGTAAAATCAATTTTAATATCTTTTTGAATTAAATTATATAATCTATAAATAAGTTCTTTTAATTCGAGAATTGAAGAATTATTAATTGAAATTTCTAAAATCCCTTCTTTTATTAAATAAAAATTATCTAATTTATCATTTTCTTTAAATAACTCTTCACCTAAACGATAACTTTTCATTTTAAATTGAGAATAAATGTTAGATTTAAAATAACTTTTATTTGAGACTCTAAAAAAAAATGCTTTATGAAAATAATTTAATTCTTTTATTCTAACATTTTTTAAATTCTCATTTATTAAAGAAGCATAAACTTTTTTATTAATTGCTAATAATAAAATTTTTTGGCTTTCACATTTTGCGGTTTCATCTCTTAAAGGTTTTGTATTAATAATTTCAAAATTTCCGAAATAATCACTTTCATTTAAATAATGAACTCTTATATATTTTAATGTTTTTATATTATTTTCTAATGGGATTAAATTATTCATATAATAATATTCTTTTTCATTTATTAATGAAGAAATATAACTTTTAAATTCATTAAAACTAATTTCACCATTTAAAAATTTATGATAATTATAAGTATTATGAGAGAAATTAAATTTACTGTATAATTCCATTAAATTTTGTCCTTCATTGTCATGGCAATCTTTAAATAAATAAATTAAAAATATAATATCTAAGAAAAAATCAATATCAGAGAAATTTTTAATATGATATATATCTTTATTTTTTTCAATCATATTTTTTAACAAATAATCATCAATAAATTCTTTTTCTTTATTATCATCTTCTAAAACAGAATTTTGATTAATAACATATAATTTTTTTTGTCTATATAAATATAATAAATACTCTTCATATGACATTTGCTTTTCTGAAACTTCAATTTGATAAAGACCTACATTTCCTCTTAAAATTATATAAATCATTTCTGCTTTTTCTTCAATTGTATATATAATATCATTTTTATCATATATTTGAAAAGAAATAAATTGAGATATTAATTCCACTAATTGTTTAGGTGTATAATTTGTATATAAAAAATCTGATTTTAATTTATCTATTATTCTTGAATTTACAAAAAATGAATAAAGTTCTGAAATTTCTTCTTTAGTTCTTTTACTATTTTCTTTATATATTATTTTTAAAATTTTTTGAATCAATTCGTCTTTGAAATATTTGAATTTTGGAAATTCTTTTATAGAAATTAATTCCATTTCTGAATTTAATTTTTTTGGGATGGAGGTGTTTTTTCTAATGAATTTTGAAAAAACTTTTTTTTGATTTGAAGTTGATAATAAATTATGAATTAATGGTATTGCGTCTGTTGTTCTTGATTTTGTGAATTTTCTATTTTTATTAATTTCTGGTTTTTTTATAGTTTTTACTTCAATATTTGATTGAGAAGATTCAAAAGATGAATCATTATATTTTTCCTCAATTTTTTCGTTTTTCATTTTATATTAAAAAAATATAAGTGAATAAAATTTTTTTATTATTTTTTATTATTTAATAATTAGATTATATATTTACTATTTTATCAAATACATAACTTCATTTTAAATCATAATTCTGCTGAAATCCTTTAAATAATAATATTATTTTTTTTTGAAAGGGAGGTTAACTAAGTGGTTAGAGTATTTGACTGTAGATAAAGAGGACATTTTTTCAAATTCGATATCACCCTTTACTTTTTTCATTAAAATTCATATGCCAATTAATATTTGTAATTGATATCATAATTAATATGAATAAAAAACAAAAAGAAAAAAAAATTGTAAAAATAAAAATGAAAAACTTATGAAATTATAAAAATATTAACAATAAAAATAGATATAATGAAAAAAATCAAAATATTTTATGTGTAAAACAATGGAAAATAAAAATGAAAAAATGAATATATTGAAAATTGGGATTTATAGTTAATATTATAAATAAAAAGAGATGAAATCAAAGTTTTAAGATTAATAAAATTTCAAATTAAAATAATCTCTTCTAATGGAGAATTATATTAATGTTATAATAATAAGAATTATTATATTTTATATTAGGGAATTATTGTTTATTTATTTATTTTCAACGTGTTCATGAAAATTTATATTGTATTATTTCTGAAATCAGTAATTATTTAATCTTATTTTGTTGATTTTTATTATTATATTTTGAATTGAAATGACTTTTTTTATTTGTTTTTTAGAAAAAATGAATAAACTAAGCTTTAATTCATATTTTTTGTTCTAGATGAGTAAAAATTTTTTGGTTTCATTTAATTATTTATATTATTTTTTGTTGACCAGAAAAAAATAAATTATAATTTTTAAAATCTCTCCTTCATATTTATATTAGAATAAGATTAAAAATTAGATAAATAAAAAAATGAAATTCAATAAAAAATTTAATTAAATCAATGGAATAAATAAAAAGATTACTAAATATTAAATTTTTTAGTAAGTTAATTATAAAGAAAAATATATTCAAAATTAAATCCTCTTTTATATATTTTAATGAAACAATTAAAAAAATTAAAAGATGGTTTATAAATTAAACAGAAATTAAAATATTAAATAAATATATAATATTAATATTTCATTATTTAATAATAAACAATTAAAGAATAATTAATTGAATTTTAATCTTATAAAAGAAATAGAACAAAAATTTTATTATTTAAAATATTTTAATGTCATTTCAGAAATCAACTTTTCAGACTCAAAAAAAAAAATCACCTTTCTTAAAATCTAAATACGAGAATGATAAAGAAGAAAAAGTAATTAAAGAAGCAACCACCACAATTTTTGATAAAGTTATATCAATATTAAATAATGTTTATTCATATTTAAAAATAAATAATATGAAATTAGCTCAAGATATTAATTTTGTAGTTTCAGTTATAAAAACTAAAAAGTTATATAAATTTCAAGGTTTAGATGAATCATTTTCATATGTTAATAATAATAATTTATCAGAAATTAAAGATATCATTGGTTATTTATCAAAATTTTCAAAGAAAAAAGAATTTAAAAATACAAGAAAAAATTTCCAAACTTCAAAATTTGAATTAAATGAAGAAATTCATGAGAAATTTAATTTTGCTTTCCAAAATGGATATTATTGTGATTATTATAAAATTCCAAGTTATGAAGATTTTAATGAGACTGGAGGAATAATTTTTGATGGTTATTATTCAAGCGATGAAGAAGATTATTACTCAGATTCTTTTAAAAAAAAAGATTCCAAAAAATCAATTATTAAAAAAGATTCAAGAACTTCATTTAAAGAAAAAAAATCTTCTTCAAACTCATTAATAAATATAAGTACTTTAAATACAAGTTTAATAAAAGAAAATGATTTATATGATAAATCATTTAATATATTTCAATATTATCCTCAAACAAAAAACAAAAAAAATTTCATGACTTTATCATATCTTCTTTTAAATAAATTCCATATATTAAATATAACATCAGATAAAACATTACAAGAATTTTTAGAAGAAGTATTTATAAAATATACATCATCAACAGGAATTTATCACACAGAGCGTCATGCAATAGATGTTCTTCAAACATTATATATTTATACTTTTAAAACAGATGTAATTAAAATTTTAAAATTAGGTCAAATTGATATTAATTCTCTTGGAATTTCTGCTTTAGTTCATGATCTTTCTCATCCAGGATATTCTAATGATTATTTAATAAAATCAAATAATAATTTAGCTTTATTATATAATGATTCTCATGTTTTAGAAAATTTCCATTTATCTCAAACTTTCAATATTTTATTCGATAATAATAAACATTGTAATATATTTAAAAATATAAGTAATGAAGATTATAAATTAATGAGAAGAAGAATGATTGAATTAATTCTTGCTACAGACATGAGCAATCATTCTAAAGTAGTTTGTTTAATAAAAAATATAATATTTGAAAATAATAAAGATTATAAAAGAGTTTATGATATGGAAGAACAACAAAATATTATGAATTTTCTATTACATACTGCAGATATTAGTCATTGTTCAAAGAATTTTGATATAAGTTTTAAATGGACTAATTTATTAAATGAAGAATTTTGGAGAGAAGGAGATGAAGAAAAAGAAAAAAAATTACAAATTGGATTTTTATGTGATAGAAATAAAGCTGATACTCCAAGAAGCCAAGTTAGCTTTATTAAAGGTATTATTTATCCTACTTTTGAAATTTTATATAAATCTTTTCCTGTTGATGATATTAAATATTATGTAGATAATGTACAAAATAATTTAGAAGAATGGATTAAATTAACCAAAGATAAAAATAATAATGTAGAAAAAGATTAATTATCATATTTTAAATTAATCTTTTTATTTTGAGTTATTAAGTCATAGAAAATAAATTGATTTATAAATATAATGAAAATATAATTCTATATTTTGAAATTAAAAAAAATTATTTTTGATATTTAATTTGCAATATTTTATTAATAATAATAATAACAAAATATATATAAAAAAATCCTGAAAAATTTATATTTTAAATATATTCAACTTCATTATTAATATCATCCCTATTTTCAATATAAAGTTTATATTGATTAGGAATGATAAATTTTATCTTCGAAATATTAACATCAAATAAAGAAATTCTTTTTTCATCACCTGAAGTTTCTAATAAATGTTCACTCAATTCTTTTTTTCCTTGAAATTTTGCGTAAGTAATATGACATTCTTTGTGTTCATTTTTTAATTTTAACCCACTTAATTTATTATAAAAATCAATAATACATAAAGGATGTATAAAATTTATAAAAGCATAACCTAAATTTTTAGGATTATTTTTACTCATTGGTAAATAAAATAAATCATAATTTCTAAAATGATTTTTATTATCAAATCCCATTGTTGAATCTATTTTTTTAATTAAATCATCAACTGAATATTTAATTGGTATATTCATAATTCTAACTGAAGTTCTTTTATCTTTTCCATTTATTATATTATCAATATTAATTAAATATTTTGAATTATCTTTAATTTCATTATTTTTTATTAAATTATTATTATTTGTATAACTTTTTTGAATTCTATTAATTAAATTATTATTTGAATTTTTTGTTGATTTTGGAAAAGTAATTTTATTTTGTGTAATATTACCAAAAACAGGAGTGAATAAATTAGAAGGAATTCTACCAATTGGACTCATAATTTCATTCATATTATTATATTTTTTAATTGATTGCCAATTACTTTCTGAAAAATTAGAATCTGCTTTTGTAGAAATTGAACCACTTAAAGGTATTGAAAAATTAGGATTAAAATTTCCATATATAGTATTATTACTTCTATATAATAATTGATTATTAATATTAATTGCTTGATTCATTAAATTATTTTGATAACAACATGTATTATTGTTATTTTCTTCTGGTAATGTAATTGTTAAATTTGGCTTTTTTTGAGTAATAATATTATTATTGTGAGAAAAAGATAATTGTTTTAAAAAATTAGGTTTATTCATCATTTTATTATTTTGTAATATTAAATTATTTTGTTTGATGTTTAAACCTTCTCTTAATTCATTTATATTTTTATTTATATTTTCTTTTTCATTTTCTTTTTTTTTCCAAATAACATTCATAAAAGGATCTGATTCACATTCAATAATATTGGATAAATCTGATTGATTATTTTCTTCAGCTAAATATTTAAGAAAATTTATTCTAACTTTTATTTTCATGTATTGTTGTATCAATATCCTTTTTTAAACTAAATAATTTTATTATATTATTTATTTACTCCTCATAATCTTTACTTGCATCGAAACTTGTTATATTACTTGATTTTGACTTAGCACTCGGAATTTGATTTTTATTTAATATTGAGGAATTCGATTTTGTATTTTTTAAATCAGCCATCTTAAAACTATTAATTAATTATTTTTAATAACAATATAATAGAATTAATTACTTTAATGTTTTTTTATCCCTATAAATAAAATAAATCAATTAACTCCCCCTTAAAATATAATAAAAAAACAAAAAAAATCAAAAACAAATTGAAATTTAATAAAATATAATAATTATATGAAGTATTAGATAATATAAGAGAAGGATTCTGATTATAAATTGAGAATATTTATCACCCTAAAAATTTTCAAGTTAATAGAATGGTTTTCTTTCAAATATTATTATGTTGTTATAATAATTATAGATATTAAATTCCTAAACCAATTTTTAGGGGGAGTAATTTTTATAAATTTAAATATAAATTTTCAACAACTTTTATAATGAAATGAAAAACAAGTAAATCTTTATTTATATTAAAATAATCCTTTTTATAGAATATTATGATATCAATTTGGAACTAAATTTAATCAATATTTATATAATTTTTAATCTTTAATTATTAAATATTATCCTATTGAATTATTAAGGAAGTTTTGTTTAAATCACAAGTAGAAAATAATGGTATTCTGAAAATAATGATGATATTAGTAAATTCATGTTCTAATTATGATGAAGAATTAATATTAAATATAAAGAAATAATTAATAATAATACAAATTTATTTATAATATTCATAAGGTTAAATGTCTTTTTAATAGAAATAAACAAAATATATTATCTATTTCAGGAAAAAAAGATAATATAGTTAATATAGATGATGTAAAAAATATAGTTTTAATTCTTTTATTTTTTCTTTTTTGATGTTTTTTCAGATAAAGTTTAAGTGGCTATCCCTTATTTTTTATAATAGTTTTTTTATTTTGTATATTTTATTGTATTTGAAATTAAAATATTCTAAAACATTAATTAGAATAAATATTCTAAAACTTCATAAAAACAAAGAATTTATTTAAAATTAAAATAAAAAAATATAAAACATTTAATAATTAAAAAATCCAAAACTAAATTTTTGAATAATTGAATAATAAATGACATCATTTAAATTATAAAATATTATGAGTAGAGAAAAAGAAGAACTAGATTCTGTAACATCACCACCATCTAAAGTAGAAACAGTGGAAAGAGAAAATGACATTTCTCAAAGAACTTTTTTTCCAATAAGTAGAAAAGTTCGTTGGTTTATATTTTCAATAGAATTATGTTGTTTAGCAAATTTTGACCAAGGAGCAATTGCAGAATCAAACACAGAAATAAAAAAATATTTTAAAATGTCAGATAGAGAATTAGGGTTTTTTGGAGGAATTGGATTTTTAGGAACAACATTAGGAGGAATTTTTTCTCTTTCTGTAATAAATAAATTTAATAGAAAATATACTATAATGTCTTTATTATGTACAAATATTATTTCTCTTTTTATTCCTACTATTATTACTTCTAAAATTTTACTTATGTTTTGTAGAATTTTATCTGGTTTTTCTCAAAGTTTTAATTCTATTTATTTACCTGTTTGGGTTGATCAATTTGGAATTTATAATAAAAAATCTATTATGATGAGTTTAATAAGTTTACCTTCTGCTTTAGGTTATTTATTAGGATATATTTTTGCTAATTTAACTTCTTGGAAAAATACTTTTCATCTTTGTATTATTATTAATATTTCTTTATTTATTTGCTTTTTTCTTTCTGATAATTTATATTTTTCAAAAACTTTGGTTTCTAAAAAGAAAAATGATTTCAATAATACTAATTCTTTTAATAATGAGTTTGATAATATTTCATTGTTTGAAGATATCTCTGGAGAAAATTCAACTTTTGGAAATGAATCATTAATAAGTCAAGGAAAACAATGTTTTAAATCTAAATTATTTAGAATGTCAAATTTGTCATTAATAACATTATTACTTATATTAAGTGGATTTCAATTTTGGATAAATGACTATTTAGAAAATACAGTAAAAATAATAGATAAAAAAGAAAGATTATTATATTTTTTAGTAATACTTTTAATAAATATTATAGGAGCTCCAATATCAGGAGGTCAAATAATGCAAAGAATAGGAGGATATGAATCAATAAATGGTATTTTATTTCCTTTTTATAGTTGTATTATTTCTTTAATCGCATCAAATTTATTATTATTTACAACATATAAATATTTTGTAGCAATGTTAATTGGTATATATTTATTTACAGGATGTATGATGATTGCAAGTTTAAATGGCATAATAGTTAGTAGTATTCCTAAAGAATATACTGGTTCTGCTAGTGCAATTAGTAATTTATCATATAATATAATTGGAAGATTAAATGGTCCTAATATTTATGGTTTTTTAAGAAGCTTTTGTGGAAAAGATTCAAGAATTCCAATGGTATTTTTATTAGATATTAAATTTATAACTTTATTTTGTTTATATAAGTGTATTAAATATAGGAAAGAATCACTATCTTAGAAATAAAAGAAAAAAATATATTATCGAATATAATAATGTAATATAATGGTATATTAAATAAATTAAAAAATAAAAAAAAATTTAATTTTCCTCAATTTCCAAAATATGTTGTGTTTTATCTTTCAACAAATAAATTTTCTTAGTAATTTTCTTTTCTTTTCCATCAACAATTTTATTAATTTTTTCGATTTTAACACTAACAGTATCATCAGGAGCATCAGGATCATCTTCTTGAAAATCATTAACGATTTTTTTTTTATAAAAAGTTTTTTGAATATAATCTTGAATATAATTAATACCATCATTAGGAGGTTTTCCTAATTCTCTTAATCCTTTACAATAAACAAAAACAGCACAAACATTAAAGTCTCTATGTTTCCCAAAAGCAATTCCTGAGAATTTATAAGTAGAACTGAATAAATTACATCTTTGATATCTTTCACTGATCCCATCATCAACAAGTAAATTAATAATAATATTTTCAGGTTCACAAAATCCAAAATCAATACTTTCAGCACAAGCACCATCCCATTCAATATATTTTTCAATTCTATCAGTTAAATTGTTATTATCACTTCCTTCATGTGTTGTTAATCCATTTTTGCCTATGTCATTTACATGGTCTAATGCACTCTGACTTAATTCTTTGCTGTATTCATATGCTGGGAGACTACGTTGATTTGATAAAAAATTTATGGCCTCTTTTACTGCTGATACTCCCTCAAATGTACGTAAGGGATTCTCGTTTAATAAATATAATGTGTTTTGACGAAATTTTGATAACCAACTTTCAAGCTTTGGAATGTAACTTTTAGGGTTTGTTCTTATTTTGTTCTGCTCTTCAAATAATTTTTTTGATATTAAAGGGAAGTCTAACTTTTGAAGGGGAGATGACATTTATTTTCTTTGTTTTTTAAATTTTTGAAAATTTTTATTTTTTTATTTTTTTAGGTTTTTTAAATTATGAATTATTTAATTATGAATTTTTAAGAAATAATAATATTATTTTTTTAAAAATATAAAATAGAAAAATAAGAAAATGATATTTTTCCTACTTTTTTCAATTTTCCAACTTTTATTTTTTCCAAATCAATCTTCATGATGTTTAAATTTTTTAATATTTTTATTATATGGGTTGGTTTTCTTCTTCTATTCATTTTTATTTTAAATAATTATTATATACTTTTCTTAAGTAAAATCCTCTAAATTCACTTGGAATTTTTCAAGATGATAAATTATATATCATATATTCCCCAAGAGGATTTCATATTTCAATCACATTTAACAAACTCATTTCTCGGAAAGTTTTATTAAAACCTTTTGGAAAAAGGAAAGTTTCCATGCAAAATAAATGCTTCCTTTAGGTTCAGAATATCACTTTCAGTTTTTCCGAGAAAAATACTATTTTTTCTTTGTGAACAAAAAATACTTTGAACTTAAGAAGATTGATTATCAAAAGAATAAATAATTTTATATATATCTGAGACTAAATATTATTTTAAAAATATTTTATATCCTCCTGGTAATCACCATATAATTAAAACATAATATTTTATCTTCTACTAATATTGAATTCCCTTTTGCCTTCTTTTTTAATGAATATTTTAATTTTATTTTTTACAATTACTTCAGGAAATCCTTTATTTCTGGTAAATCTATTTTTATTTGTTTTATTTCTAATTTGTTTTTTTCTTTGGTTTTTACTTTATATTTAATAGTTTTAGCTCAATTTTCTTTTTTATTTTTACGGTTTTTCTTCTTAAATTTTTCGTTTTTGTTCAAAAAATTATTTTTTCAGCTTTTTTTAAATTTTGGAAAATTTAATTAAAAGATGATAAATTTATATATTTTTTTTAAAGAGATTATAAAGATTTTATTTCAATATTATTTTTGTTAATCCTATTTATTCTTATTATTTTGGATTTATTTGTAAAATAAATAAAAAAAAGAAATTAAAAGTTTTTTTATTTTATTATATCTAAATTATAATTTCCTCTTTACAAAAGGGACAATTTTTTTCTTTTGACAACCAAATATCAATACATTTAATATGAAATAAATGATTGCAATTTAACTTTTTTATTTCATCACCTTTTTTAATTTCATCTTGGCAAATAACACAATTAACATTATCATCTAAATTATATTTTTCACTTTTAATTTTATTAATATCTTCTTTTTTAAATCCTTTATTAACATAACCAATTTTATCTTCTAAAGCTAATAATTCTTCATAGGTCATATTATCTATATTAGGAGCATTATCATTTAAACTTTGTAAAATTTGATTATTCATTTCTACAAAATAATGATATAATAAAGTTTCTTTTCCAACTCTATTCTCTTCTTTAGATAAATTTTCTATTTGTTCTTTAAATTGTGAGACTAGATTATTTAAATTTACATTTTCTTTTTTAAGTTTTTTTATTTCTTCTTTTGATTTGGTATATTCAATATTTTTTTTATTTAATTCTTCTTTTAATTTTTTAATTTCATTTTTTAATGTTTCAACCTTTTTTTTTTGATATGTTCTTTTATAATTTGAATCTCTTCCTTTAAAATTTGAAATTGAAGTATTTAAAACTTTAAATTCAATGTTTTTATTATTTTTTTGTTTAATTGATTTATTTTTTATTAATTCAATTGGAGTAAAACTTCTTTGAAATTGAACTTTTTGTTTTATTGGTGATTTACATTTATTTTTATTAATTTTAGATATATTTATCAAATATAAAAATGGATTATACTGTTTAGGTTTATTAAATTCTTTTTTCATCATCCTATGAATTTTATTTATTATTTTTAATTCTTAATTCAAATTAATTTAAAAAATAATATATATTAAATTAAATATTTATTTATTTAATTAATTTATTATTTTATTTAACATATTTAATGTATTTAGACTAATAATATATTTTAACTTATAAATTTCCTTTATAAATAATTTTGGATGAATAAATAACAATTAATTATGTATGTTCAATATCTACTAAATAATAATTACAAGTTTTAGTTTTATTACTAATTTTGTTACTTAAAGGGATAGTACCTTTACTTTTATTAATTGATGGTTTTTAAAAATAACTAAATAATATGAATACTAGCTCTTTTATTTTTGGAGTGACTGACTTTAATTCATTAAAATATGATGACAGGATAATAAACATGTCTCCCAAAAACTATATCAATTATTCCTTTGAAATTCCATTATATATTCGTATAATTCATTTCTTGAATATTACAAGTTACTGAATTATGAATTTGAGATATGTTATAAATGTTTATTTCTTAAACATTATATTAACATTCTATTCCTTAATGAATTCTTAATATTACTGAATTCAGTATATTTTATTCTAAAAATTTTATATTTCACTTATAATACGAACATTTGAAATATAATGTAACTCCTCCTTAATATTTATCTCCAATATCAAAATATATATATAAATAATCCTTCATTCTTTCCTAAAAGGTCTATATGTGCAGATAAAAGAGAAACTCAAACATGAAAATTAGATAAAGATGAAAAAAAACCTTTAAAATCATATCATAATAATTTTGTTTGTCTTTTGAGAAGGATGTTTATAATCTCCCAAATTAATATTTTTTGTTATTTAATCCTAATATTGTTAAGAGAATAAATAAATAAATGAAAACATATATCATTAATTAATGGGAAATTAATTTATTAAAAAATTTATTTTTTATGATTGTTTTATTTGAAAAATATATATATTAAAAGTATTTATAAGTTTTTAGTGGAATAAGAAATTTTAATGTTCATTTGTTTTTTCTAGCCATGCTTCTAAATCAGGTGTATTAAATATTATATTAGTTGGAATAATTTGAATAAAACTTTTTGATACTAAAAGCAACTTTTCAAAATATTTTTTTAAATAAAATGTTATATAGAATAAATTTAAAAAAACCCAAATAATCAAACTACAACAAACAATAAGACATTTTATCTTAGAAATTTTAATTTCATTTACTAAAATATTTTCAATAGTTTTTTCAAATCTTTCATAAACATTTATATACAATTGTTTAAAAACAAGTAAAACTCTTATATAATCATCTCCACTCATAAATTCTAATAAATTGAAATTTTCATTCCCATATTTAGAATCAATTTCATATTCTAATAAATCAATATTTCTTATAAGAAATTGCTTAACTGCTTCAGTGCTGTTTAAGTCAATTACAGTAGGATTTTCAATACATGAAGTATAATTTTCACTTGATTTATCAAATAAAGCATAACAAGCATCTAATTTAAAACCATTATAATAAAAGTCATTAAAAATTTTTGATTTTTTTAAAATTATAAATAAATTTTCAGACAACGATTCATTAATAATAATGGATAAATCTAGACTATATATGCTTGGAAAATCTAATATTTTGCATTTTAATTTATATAATAGGATAGAAGTATAAAAAAATTTTTGAAGAATATATGATTCTGATAGTATTAAATTTGAATTATCATTAATAATATTTTTTGGATTATAATAAATAAAAACCATAAAAATAGACAATACAATTAAATTTAGAAAAAAAAACATAAGTATAAAACTTTGAAACTTGAATTTTTGGAATTTTTGAGTTTCAATAAAATAATTTTGTTCTGAATTATTAGATTTATGTTTTTCTTCATTTGTATATAAACCATTAATATTTTGAGATTTTTTATTTTCATTTAAAAATTTTACTTGAATAGCTTTATCATCATTTTCTTCTAATTTAATTCTAGATTTTACAACATTTTTAAAATTATTAATATTTGAAATAATATTTGAAATACTATTTTGATTAATTTTTGGTACTTTTTTAATTCCAACAGCTAAATACTTTTTAGTAATTAATATAATATATAAAAACCAAATTGCTATGATTCCGAACATTCCACATAAAAATAAAATTGAACTTTTAATATGATTAAATTGAATATTATTAAATTTTATAATTGCCTTTAATAAATGTGGAATATTGGAGAAAATAATAGGGAAAACATTAAAATTCATTTCATGAATTGCCATATAATGAGAATATAATATATTTTGTTCTTCATCTTCTGTAACATTATTTAAATTTAAATGAAATAAATAAAATGCATTATACATTGAAGAAGATATCATAAAAGGAAAATATTCTGAATCTGTAAAAGGTAGATTAAAGAAATAATTTAAATTTAATTTCTTCCAAAAATAGTTTCTTTTATTAAAATATTTTGCAACATTTTTTTCAATAAAATTCAAATAAGATACAACATTATTATACCATTTTGAAATATTATTTCTTGAATATTTTATAAATTCAGTTTCATTATCATATCCAAAAGTTATATTAAATGGTTTACTTAATTTATGATTATTATATATAGCAATAAAATCTAATTCTGTATTCAAAATATTTATTATTTCAATTTGTATTTTAAAAATAATTGAACTAAAATTTCTAATTTTTATTAATTCATTTCCAATATGATTTAAATATACAACAATTATAATTGAAAAAACAATAACAGTAATTAACCAAAATATAGGTATTATTTTAAAATATTTTATGGTATAAAAATTATCTGCATTTTGAAGTAAATTTATTCTTGATTCAATTATTCTATTTAATTTAGATAAATTTGAATTATATGATGTACCTGCTGTTTGAGATGCATTTTCATCTAAAAATTGTTGTGATGAGTCTTTTATATTTTTACCATGAACTCTACTTTTTGATTGAATATCACGAAATTTTTTTTGTAATAAATATTTAAGCATTGGATTTATTTGAGATAACGTTGGAAAATTTCTGATATTAAATTTAAAAATATCATTTTCTTTTTGATTTATTGTATATAATTTTTTCAATTCTGATAATTTATTTTTTTTTAATTTTAACGTAGAAAAATTCACTGGACATGAATCTTTAGAAGTACAATCATCATCATCAATTTTAGTATCTATACATCTTATAATAAAACATATCTTTTCATTATCATAAAAATATTTTTCAAAAGAGAAATTAAATTTAAATTCAATATTTCCATCAAATGATTCTTTATCAAATAACATTTCTAATTCTTTAAATTTACCTAATTGAAATAAATTTTTATATAAATTAATTTTTCTTAACCCTTCAATTCTAATATTTTCATATTTTCTTGGTTTTGGAATACTAGAAGAATAATCATAAATAACTATATTTGCGGGAGTAGTCTTTAATTTTGGACCTTCATGAAAAATATTATTATATGTGTTTAAATTTGTACCAGAATATTTATAAAAAGAAGAATTTTTTGTTTTTTTTTTTAAAATTAGATTACCAGAAATATGTAAATCATTATTTGTTTTTGTTTTCATAATAATATTATTATCTTCATTCAATATAGTTGATTCATTATTTTGTGATTCTATAATACTTGTTTCATTATTTAATATTGTATTATTTTCTGAATTAATTATTGTTGTTTCATTAATTGTAAAGTCTTTGTTAATTTGTGAAAAATCATTTATTGATGATCCTAATTCCTCTTCTTCTTCATTATTTTTATTTTTTGTAAAATAAGCATATTTAGATAAAAATTGAGGAAAATTCATTTGATATTCTATTTCCATATTTTCATTAATATCATCTATTTTTTCTAAATCAATCTTATTATTATTGTTATTTATATTGCTTTTTGTTGTTATATTACTTTCTTTTAAATAAACTGAATCTGAGTCATTATTTATTTCTTTTAATAAATATTCTTTTTCTTCATAATCATCAATAACTGGAATTGAACTAAAGAAAAATGAATTTCTTTGAGTTTTTATTTTTTTCTTTTTTGTGTTTTTAAAAAATGTTTTATAAAAATTAATAAAATTTTTACATATCATATAAAATGGAATTTCATTTGAAATAAATAATTTATCGTTTGTTATTTTTAATCTTTCTGATAATTTTTTACTCATTCCTTGAATAATAAAATCAGAATTTATTAAAATTAAATCATTATTTTTTTCTAAATTAAACATACCAACATAATATAAATAATCATTTAACATAGGAAAAATTTTAATATTTTTTTGTAATTGAATGATTGAATTATTTTTATCTAATCCAAAAACTTTAAAATTTCCTTTATCAATAATTTTCTTATTTCCAACGTCAAAATATCTTTTCATAACAAAATCATGTACCTCAGAAAAAATTTTTGGCATAAATTCATTAATATTTTTTCCTCTTATTTTCTCAACATTAATTTGAAAAATATTTGCAAAAGCATAATTTGCTTTTTCAATTATACCTTCTTTTCCTCTATCACCATTAACAATAATTATTCCTGTATCTTTATTAAATAATATATTATAATAATTATCAACTATATTTTCAGTTGAATTTTCTTTCTTTTTTTTATGGTTCTCTAATTCATTTTTTAATTTTTGATCATCATTAATTTCATTTATATAATCATAATATAATAAAAAATAAGAATTAATTCCAGAATAAATTTTAAACATTTCATTCCATAAATTTTTTATTGTGTTTTTTGAATCATTAATTTTTTGAATTAAGTCAATAACATGATTTATATCAATTAATTCTGAATTTTTTTTTGATGAAAAACATTCCCAAAATTCCACACTTAATTCAAGGTCATTATAAATTTCTTTAGAAAATTTTTTTGCAATATCATGATATTTATAATAAAAAGTCATATTTAAATCTACTAAATCAGAACAAGGTTCATTTTCTTGTTTTAAATGTTCATATAATTTATATGAAATTATCATTTTTAATCTTTCTAATAAATATTTTTCTTTTAAATTCAATTTCATTTTTTTTGCTTTTTCATAATGATAAATACTTAAACAAACATTACCAATAACTTCTAAATAATAATGAGATAAATTTATAATTAATTCAGGAATAAAATATTCAATTTTAACATAATATCCAATAATAACTACAATAAAAAATTTTAAAAATATTTTATCATTAATAAAACTTTTACTTCTATCTGACCATGCATTTTCAATAGGAAGATAAATACTTTCTTTTGTTTTTGATAAACAATTATTATTTGGACATTCAATTGAATGAATTTCAATTATTCCAATTAAAAGAGATTTTGCATCTGGATTTTCATTTGATTGACTTATTAAATCCATTAAATATTTTACATAATATAAAATGTAGTATTTGTTTTTTATTTTATAATATGGTGTTTCTTTTATAATATTTTCAGTAAAATAAAATAATAATTTTTTAAAAAAAATTCCTATAAAAAAACATGATATTATAAATATTAAACCTTTTTGACTCATATCAAAAAAATAAAAAAAAAAAAAATAAATTGAAGCATATAAATTTAAGCAATACGATAATCCAAGAGTAAAATTTACAGTTTGATTATAATATATTAATCTTTTTAAATAATAGATAAAAATTAAAGCTGACATAATAAAATTAATTAAAAAAAAAAATCCTCGATGAATTTCTTCAATCCATCCTAAAATAAAAGATGATATTATTGAATGTAAATGTTGAAAAATTATTATATTACTTGATAAACAACTAAAAGAAGAGACAGAAATAAATAAATTATCTTCATAAAAGAAATGAATAAAAAACATGAAAATTTGAGAAAAAAAAAGTGTTAAAATAGATATTATAAAAGGTCCAATATTATTACTTTGATTACATTTAATTTCTTTAATATATAAATTATAATCTTTTTTGAAACATATCATATGAGTAAAAAAATCTAAAGAAATATTTGATAAAAAGTAAAGATTAAGTTTGATTAAAAAATTCAAAAGGTTCAATAAATTATCATAATTTTGTTTCCTTGAAGTGATTAATAAAGAATACATAAAAAATGAAAAAAAAAAAAAATAGTAAAGAAATAATACATATATTGAAAAAATATAATAGTTTTTATTTGAGAAAAAAAGTGATTTAAATCTTGTCATTTTTTCAATTAAATTTAATATTTTATCTGAAATATTATTTTCAATATCAAATACACCTACTTTTTCAGAAAAATAAATTGAGATATTTTGTATTGTTGATATAATAATAAAAAATAAATTTTCAAAACCATTTGATTGATTATTAATTAATTTATTCATAAGAATTATAAACTTTTTTTGTAAATTTAATTCATCTTTCATATATAATTCAAGGTTTTTTATCTTCATATTATAATTTTATTTATATTTAAATAATTAATTTAAAGAAAATATTCTATTTTTTTAAAAACCCAAATTAATATTTATAATAAATATTTTATTGTTTTTGAATTTATAATTTATTTTGCTTAAATTCTTCTATCTCTCTATTCTCTTTTCTATTAAGAAATTTTTTTAAAAATATATCACTCAAAGCACCTAATATAAAATAGGAAGTAAATAATTTTTCTTCAGATAAAACTTTAATTCTAAGATTTTGTAATTGAGTAACCGAAGTATTTTTACAAAATAATTTAGAATATAAAATTTTAAAGATTTTGACTTTTTTCACCAAAAAAGTTTTATTTAAACTATTTTTTTCTTTTAAATTCATTTTTGAAAAAATACTATCGTTAACCATATTATTATGCAAAGTATTTTTTTTTTTGAATAATTTATTATCACTTTTATTATTACTTTTAGGAGTGTTAAAACAAAAATCATAATTATGTTTATTCTTTACAGTATTATTTCGAATAAAATTATTATCAGTTTTCATTATTATAGAAAAATTGATCATTTTTAATGATTTAAATCCTCTAGTATTATTTTTTTTTCCAAATTTATTAACTTTTTTAGAAATATCATATGATAAATCTTTAATTAAAGTAATTTCTGCAATTAAATAATTAATAAAATACCCAATAATCATTAATAATTTACTAATACCACTTATACTAGCACAAACATCTTGTATTTTTTGATATGTTCTATCATAAAATTGTTCTTGATTTTGCATCCAAAAATAAAATGAACCATAAATCCCAGTATCATTTTCTTCAATGGTAAATTTTTCATTGACATCAAAATTAAAAGATTTAATTTCAGAATTTAAATTAATAATAATTCCACTATGAGTAATTAAATGTAAAGGATTAAAATTCAGATGATTTATAGTAAAAGAAGAAAGTACAATTTGATTTCTTACTTTATTATAAAAACGAGTTAATGGATAATGATAATTTGTGACATCGATAAATTGATCAATAAAATATAAACTAAAACTATAAGAATCTATTCCTTTTTTATCACAAATTTGTTTTTCATAACAATTATTTTTTCCTAATTCTGAATGATTTTGACATCTTAATAAAAAAATACCATATGTATTTCCATTTGTATTTGAACTTCCATGAACTAAAGCAGGATAAGGAAAATTATTTTCATCATAATTTATAATTTTTTGAGTAGTTTTATTATAAAATTTACTTATGCATAAACCTTTGTGAAATGAATCATTATATTTATCTAAATATTTTTCTAAATAACCTATATGTTTATATGTGCAATTTTCATAAATCCAATGATCATATAAAATTATATTTATATTATCTTTTATTGTATAATATTCTTCATTTATTCCTATAACTGTAAATACTTTATCATCATATTGTTCCTGAGTTTGTTCTCCAATAACTAAAAAATGAAAAATTCCTGAATGATTAAAAGGATAAAACCCTATATCATATTTAAATTTAGTAAAATAATATGCTGTTGGATTTTTTTTTAAAAGGAAATCCATTGAAAAAACTAAACCTAATATTATTATTCCTAAATATGTAATTATTGTTAATATTCCTGAGAAAGATGATGCATGACGATCATATCCTCTGTAAAATAATGTTATTGGAGGAGAGAGATTATCTATTTTTTTTAACATTTAATAAACTTTGAATAATAGCTTTTTAATTTGAGATTTATAAATTATCAATTAAAGTATTATTTTAATCATGTATAATATTAAAACTATTAAATATTTCAATTAATTTTATCAATTATTTTTAAAAAAATAAATTTTTTAAAAGAATTTGGAAAAAAATTTAAGCAATTATTTTTTAAACAAAAAAAATTATTTTTGAGATTTGGATTTTTTTAAAAAATAACATTAAAATTTAATTGTTTAAATAATAATTCTAAAATTGAGACACTAATTCTTAAGAAGAAAAAAAATCAGAGAAAAAGAGAAGAAAAAAGTTAAAAGAATAAATTATTAATAATAATAAAAAAAATATAATAACTATAATTTAGTTTACAGACTTCTAATATTACTATTATTTAAATAGTCTCTATTTTTTTTTATGTTCTTCATAGGATTTGTTTTAATATATATTCTTATTATTTTAATAGTATAAATTGATATTCTTGTATATCTAAGAATTATTCTTTAATCTCTTATAGAAACTATTATCATTAAAATAATTAATATACATTATATTACTAATAAAAATCTGCTAAATTTTCTGTATTTTTTTATCTTTTTTTTCTTTAGTTAATAATTTTAATAATTGATAACAAGTATACATGAAATCAATAATTCAGGGATTTATAACCTTTTTTATTATATCTTCATCATCAATTTCTTCTTTTTCATTATTATTATAATTTGTCTTTAATGATGAAATTTATGAAATATATTCATTAATTTAACTCCAAAATACTGATTAATATAAAATAAGAATCCAGAAAGTATAATTAAATAAAGTAGTATTAAACAATTTTAAATTATTCCTTGATATATTATAAAAAAAAGTTAAATAATATTGCTATTATAAAATTTGTTAATTTCCCATTTATTGTATTAATAAATTTTTTATTTCATTTTCTTTTCTTTTTCTCATTTAAGATGTGCTCATCTTCCAAAATATTTATATAAAAAAAAATAATATAAAAAAATAATATATTTAAAATATAACTTTAAAAAAAAAAAATGAATCCAACTCAAAAATTTTATGATTCTTACGATAAAAACAACATAGTATTAAAACTAACAAACTCATATTATCATAATCGTAATTTAGAATTAATCAGAAATAGAAAGAACCAATTTAAAGAGCCTAAAAAATCGATTCATGCAAGGAAAGAAGATCCAATGGTAAAATATAGGATTAAGAGAGACAATGATGAATTATGTGGAAAAATAAAAGAAATAACGAATAGAAAATCATCTCAATTTGCAAACAATGATTACAATTCATATAAATCAAGATTAGCATTAACAAAAATTAAAAGAAGAAAAGAAATTCAAGAAGAAATTGATAAAGAAAATGAAGAAATGTTTCGTAGAATGGGAATATCAAAACCTTTTATTAATACTAAACAATTAGATGGTGATTTTGAAGGAGAACATAAAAATATTGTTAAAAAATTAAGAAGAGTTGATGCAGAAGGTACTGTTGTTTTACCTAAAATTTATACTAATCCTATGCTTAATAGAAGCCCTGTTAACACTGAAAATAATAAAAATGATAATGAACATTTATATGTTGAAAAAGAAGAAATTGATGATAAGAAACATAAAAGTAAAGAAACTGGAAATGATGATCCTAATTTTGCTAGTGCTGAACCTGAAGAAGTTGCTTAAATTTTTTTTTTCTTGGATTTTATTTGTTTAGGGTTTTTGGTTTTGTTATTTTATGATTAAATTATTTGAAGAAGTTTAAAATTTTATTTTTTTTTATTTTTTTTCTGAATTTTTTTTTGAGTTTATTATATTTTTTTTAATTTATTTTTATTTTTTCATTTTTAAATAAATAAAAAGCAAATATCTCAGAAAAAAAATTAAATTACAAAAAAAACATTAAATTCTAGAATAAGCCTTTATAACCAAAATTTAAATATTAAATTTCATTTAAATAAAATCAAAAAAACCAAAAAAACATAAAAAATGAGTTTACTGGGAATAATGGGAGAGCGTGAGACAGGTTCTGACGTTCGTCAAGGTAATGTAATGGCAGTTCAAGCTATAAGTAATATAGTGAAGACCTCACTAGGTCCTCAAGGATTAGATAAAATGTTAGTAGATGATATTGGAGATGTTACAATAACAAATGATGGAGCAACAATCCTAAAGCTTCTCCAAGTAGATCATCCAGCATCTAAAGTACTCGTAGAGTTGGCACAGATCCAAGATCGTGAAGTAGGTGATGGTACTACCACTGTTGTCATCCTCGCAGCTGAACTCCTAAGAAGAGGTAATCAATTAATTCAGCATAAAATCCATCCTACTACAGTTATTTCAGGTTATCGACAAGCTTTGAAAGAATCAATCAAACATATTAAGGAACATCTTCTTATTAAAATGGATTCTGTTGATGAGGAGCTTTTAAAAAAAGTCGCTTCTACTTCTTTAAATTCTAAATTAATTGGTCCTGAAAGTTCTTTCTTCAGTAAAATTGTTGTTGATGCTATGATGGGTGTTAAAATTACTGGACTTGATGGTCATCCTAAATATCCTGTTAAGAATGTTAATATTATTAAAATTCATGGGAAAAGTATTACTGAAAGTAAATTAGTTGATGGATATGCTATTCAAAGTATGAGAGGTGCTCAAGGAATGCCACTTACTGTTAAAAATGCTAAAATTGCTTGTTTAGATATGCAATTAGGAAAATTTAGACTTCCTCCTGGTGTAGCTGTTTTAATTGATAATCCTGAGAATTTGGAAAAAATAAGACAAAGAGAATTGGATATTACTAAAGAAAGATGTAAGAAATTAATAGATGCTGGAGTTAATGTTGTTTTATGCACTAAAGGAATTGATGAATTTGCAATTAAATATTTCGTTGAAGCTAAATGTATTGCAATTAGAAGAGTAGATAAAAGTGATATGAAGAGAATAGCATCTGCAACTGGAGCTAAAATAATGATATCATTTGCCGAAGAAGGAGGAGAAGAAGTAATAGATACAAATAATTTAGGAGAAGCAGAGGAAGTATCCGAAGAAACAGTAAGTGATTATGAATTTATTTTCTTTAAAAAATGCAAGAAACAATTAGCACAAACAATTCTTCTCAGAGGAGCAAATGAATTTATGCTAGATGAGGTAGAGCGTTCTATTCACGATGCACTCTGCGCAGTGAAGAGAGTATTAGAAAGTAGTTCTCTAGTAGTTGGAGGTGGATGCGTTGAGGTATCGACCTCAATTTACCTGGAGCAGGTGTCACGTACATTGGGTTCACGAGAACAGCTTGCAGTAAGTGAGTATGCCGAGGCACTAAATGTAATACCAAAACAATTAGCAATTAATGCTGCAAAAGATGCAACTGACTTACTCACTAAGTTAAGGTATGTTCATGATAAAGCACAAAAAAGTAGTGGAGAAGAAAGTAATAAATTAAAAAATACTGGATTGGATTTAATGACTGGGAAAATTAGAAATAATTATAATGCTGGAGTTTTTGAACCTGCTATTAGTAAAATTAAAAGCCTGAAATTTGCCACTGAAGCTGCTATTACTATTTTGAGAATTGATGATTTAATTAGAATTGAACCTGAAAAAAAACAAGGAGGAGCTCCTGGGGGTAATCAAATGATGATGTAAAGATAATAGAATTTTATAATAAGGTTTTTTTATTATATTTTTCAATGATTAATTATTTTTTTTATTTTTGTTTTTTTTTGTTTATTTTTTTT
>JAEEGL017287291.1_pt1 | contig 27124 bp, 20 predicted proteins | sample 9134231 | NCBI WGS metagenome assembly JAEEGL01 (sample SAMN16246548, study PRJNA631951) | gut metagenome | biome: gut microbiome; feature: rumen; material: fiber-attached | host: Bos | place: Iran: Karaj | collected 2018-10 | reverse complement strand
GACGAGAAGTTCAAACTCTGCAAGGGCTATGACGACAGCAAGTCTTCCCGTGTGGTGGATCTCTTCTCCCCTATCGGTAAAGGACAGCGTGCCCTCCTCGTGGCACAACCCAAAACGGGTAAGACCATGCTGATGAAGGACATTGCCAACTCCATCGCTGCCAACCATCCAGAGGCTTACCTCATGATGCTCCTCATCGATGAGCGTCCGGAGGAAGTGACGGATATGGCTCGCACGGTGAATGCCGAAGTGATTGCCAGCACCTTCGATGCGCCTGCAGAGAATCATGTGAAGATTGCCGGTATTGTGCTGGAAAAGGCAAAGCGCATGGTGGAAAGCGGACACGATGTGGTCATCTTCCTTGACTCCATCACCCGACTGGCTCGTGCATACAATACAGTATCTCCTGCATCAGGAAAGGTGCTTTCAGGTGGTGTGGATGCCAACGCGCTTCACAAGCCCAAGCGTTTCTTCGGTGCTGCCCGCAACATTGAGAACGGCGGTTCGTTGACCATCATCGCCACTGCCCTCATCGACACGGGTTCCAAGATGGATGAAGTCATCTTCGAGGAATTCAAGGGTACAGGTAACATGGAACTGCAGCTTGACCGCAGTCTTGCCAACAAGCGTGTCTTCCCAGCTGTCAACCTCACGGCATCTTCTACTCGTCGTGATGACTTGCTGCAAGACCAGACGACGCTCAACCGCATGTGGGTGCTCCGCAACCATCTTGCCGACATGACCTCAATGGAAGCAATGGACTTCGTGATGAAGCAAATCGAACGCACGAAGAACAACGAAGAGTTCCTGATCAGCATGAACGGATAAAGAAGGTAAAAGGTAAAAGTGAAAAGTGAAAAATAAAAAGTATAAGTTACCTTTGCAGACGGGACACCAACACCCCGCATGGCAGGTAACTTATACTTTTTATTTTTAGTTTACATCTATTTCCCTTCGCAAAGGCTCATATATCCTTTCACGTCCTTGTTCGCCTTAAACGCTTCGGGTGCTCTGCCATAGATTTCGTCAATCTGTGGTGTAGTAGTCGGGAAACCAAACTGATTGTAGGCATTGTCGCAAAGCACCAGGAAATAAGTCAAGCCCAACACATTGTCAAAATTGGCTGTGACGAAATCTGTTTCCAATTTATCTATCGCCATGCGCAAACCACCCTCCTCTTCGCCCAATTCGCGAAGAATCTCATCGTGGTCGTAACCATCCAAAATCATCGTGCTCTCCTTACGTGGCAACTCCTGCAAGAGGAACATCAGCGAATCACGCTGTGTCATGAAAGCATAGAACTTGTCATTCAACGGAGTGCCTTCCACCTTCATGGCATTGTTCAGGTCAATCACCTTGATGTTGCCCTCTTCAAGAATGATGGGGATATTGTCGCCACTCTTTCCGAAGAACATTCTCACACACATCACCGAATCCACAGGACCCGTCATCGCAAATGCGCCATGCAATATTTTGCATGAATCCACCGCCTTCGTGTCTTCCCCACCAATCGGGCGCAGATACACCATGTCACCGTCATAGAATGACTGCAACGCTGTGCCTGTAATGTTGTAACTGGTGGAACATGCCATCAGCGCCATCATGGGTGCCAACACACCAAGTCCTATACGCAGAATACGTTTCATCTCCGTCAATTTCTTTTGATATATGCGTGCAAAAGTACAAATCCTTTCCCAACCACACAAACCATTTAGCATTTCTTAATAGTCTGTTAATCTTTTTTAATGATTTTCGCTCCACCACTCCACCATCCTCTGCCAGCAAGAAAATACCCCGACTATTCAAGCCGGGGTATGACGAGAGATATGTCTATGAACAAATCACTTGATTTTATATGCTGCAAAGTATTCGCCATGACGGAGGTAGAGAATGCCGTTGTCGATGTGCATGTGTGCCCAATAAGGACCACTACCCTGAGCAACACGGAACTTGCTCACCACATCGAACTTCTCAGGAGTGGGATTGACGAGACCCACAAAGCCACGACGCTCATCGTAGATGTAGAGCTTATTGTCGGCAGCAATGATGGAACCCTTGCCAGCACCGCCTGTCCATTTCTCTTCGTAGTTGGTTTCACCAGTTTCCCAATCAAGACAGCACCAGTTGCCATCGTTGTTGGTCACCCAGTTGGAACCAAAAATCTTGCCATTCACCAGCACATAGCCTCCGTGATGGGTGTCGAGGGTTTCGGTACGCCACACACAAGTAACGCTCTTCATGTCGTCAGCTAACTGCAACTGGAATCCGTTGATGTCGTAACCATGACAGAAGAAAATCTTTCCGTCCTTATAGAGTGCTGAATTAGGCACGATGTTCTGGAAATTGCTCTGCTTGCCAGTGTGACGGGGACCCCAATCGTCGAAAGTCCACTCAATCTCTCCATTGTCGGGGTTCACTCCAATGACAGTGAAGGCAGTGGAACCCACAATCTGACGCTTGCCCTTATACTCAATCATGATGGGTGACACATAGCCGGACATCTCGTTGAGAGGACGGGTTTTCCATACCTCTTCACCCGTGTTCCTGTTGAGTGCCACCATCGTGGTCTGCTCACCACAAGGAGTGTAGATGATTTTGTCATCATAGACGAGTGGACACTCTGAAGTACCCCACATGCCTGTCTGACGGGCATATTTCTCACCAGCATTGACAGACCAAAGAATCTTGCCATCGTTGATGTCTATGCAGACAACCTCACCCATACCACTGACCACATACGCCTTGCCGTCAACGACAGCAGGTGTGGTGCGTGTTTCAGGATAAGACTGTTTCCAAGGATGACCATAGGAAACGGTGTACTGCTTTTCACCCTTGAGGTTATAGCAGTTCAGCACCTCTTCGTTCTCATCTTCGTTCATGCCTGTGAGGAGCACCTTGTCACCCACTACGAGTGGAGACGAGTATCCCTTACCTGCATCGCTCGTTTCGAAAACCAGTTTAGGACCCTCTGCTGGCCATTCATTCAAAAGTCCCTTGTCGGGATAATAACCATTGTGTTCTGGACCACGCCAACCATATGGCGTCACCTGTGCAAATGCAATTGTGCAAATGCATGCACCCAAGAGTGCGGAAAAAAACTTCTTTTTCATACGCTTTGTTTGTTAATAGATTGATGTAATATTGTTAATAGTTTGATTGACCATATATTTGACACCATAATATAATAAGAGGCAGATGACCATGAGGACAACGAGTGCCAGCAACAATGTGGTCAGACCTGCTCCGCCAGGATTGGCACTGATGCTGATGATTGACCCTATGGCACCTACACATATAGCATAGAACGGAACCAGAAGGTTCTCATGCAACAGCAAATGACAGATGAGCGGTTCGGGGAAGCCTGTGGCACGATATTGACGGATGGTGGAACGTTGTGCTGTGAGATTCTTGCGCACAATAATCATGAGGCTGAAAATACCCAGCAGCAACCCTAATCCTCCTAAAGTCAAGAAGATGATAAGATATGTCTCCGTCACTTCAAAGAACATTTTGATGCGTTCCTCTACTGTTTGGACATTGAGACCATATTCATTCATCGCCATGGAAAGGATTTCAGCAGCTTCTTCGGGATGGGAAGATTTCATTAGCAGCACTTCCTGCCCTCCTTCTTTGGGCCACAAGCGACGGAAATCCTCAGAGGACATGATGGCATTTCCGTGGAAAATCCCTGTGGGATACGTACCTGCTATCACGACAGGCACACTGTCTCCCCTTTCACTCTGATAGAAGAGCGTGTCACCCACCGACTTCATCAAGCTCCATGTAAGCGCTTCTTCATCAAGATAGAGTTGACAGTTGGCAGTTGACAGTTGAGAGTCGGGAATGAGACCGAAAGCCTCCATCTCTTTCAAGTCAACGCCAAGCACGGTAGGAGTGCTGACCTGATTGAGGTTAAGACAGCTGGCCTCATCTTGTGTGTGACGCAAGAAACCGAGGAAGGTCGTGCTGTCAGGTAATGACTGAAGGGACAGTTTGTGGCGAACAGAGGGGTTGTTCAGGTCATATTGTATAGGCACACGGCTATCCACATAGAACTGATAGCCTCCTGTCGCTTGAAGCGCCTGGGTGAAATCAGGGCGATTCAGACCCACGGCAAAGACGGTGAACACACCTAAGGAGAGTGTCCAATATGCTAAGAGATGCTGTTTCAGCGAGGCACGGACAGATTGCCGTATTAGCTGTTTGCGATTGAATGCATTCGATATGGTAGAGCTGCGACGTTGTAATTCATGACGGAGGAACAGACCCCATGTGAGAATCCAAAGGAGACCACATACGATGAACAGCACCATGTCGTGAAGATAGATGAAATTCACCACAATCAGGGAAATTGTCAATGGCAACAAGATTGAGTTGACAATTGAAAGGTGAAAGTTGACAGTTGACAGTTGGGAGTTGAGAGTTGACAGTTGAGAGTTGACAGTTGAGAGTTGAGAACGAATCACCCACCACAAGGTCAGTGCACAAATGAGCAGACCTATCAGCACTCCAATGATGAGTGTCAAAGGCTGGACATGCAACACAAACCCTTCGGTGTGGGTGGCACCACTCCACACATTGCCCAACAGCCAGAGGGTCAGGGTGGAATAAGCGAATCCTGCCAAGACTCCCCACGGAGATGCGAACAGCATCACAGTGAAGGCTTCCTTAAACAATCCCTTGCGAATGTCTTTGTCCTTGAAACCTAATTGCTGATAGAGTTGTATCTCGCCTTGACGTTGTGTGAACATCTCCACCAATGGGTTTTTCATCAGCAGTACAGAGGAGAGAATGATGAAGAAGCCCAGTGAGAGGAACAACCCAGCAAAGTCCACACCACCTGCAGCGCCTTTCAGTCCTTGAGCACGGGGATGATACAACTGCACATCGGCATCGTGGGGCAACCAACTGACCTTTGGTCGTGAAGTGAAACGCATGGCTGTTGCACTGCCGAAAGCATTGCTCCAGTCTTTCTTCACCGCTTCGTAGGCAACTACAGCCTTGGGTGTCTGGCGATGAGTATGCCAAAAGTCCTCATCCTCCTTCTGTACACGATTCATGTCGATGGGCAAGTCACTATCCCAATCCGTGCAGTTCTCCACACGGGTCAATCCAGGGAAATCAGTCATCAGCAGGCTGTCTTGTCTGAAAGAGGCAAGTGGAACAATCTTCTTCACCCTCAACATCTGTGCCCTTGTGTCAAGGTTCTTCAACTGTCTGGTGATGAAATAACTCATGGAGACTGAATCACCTTCCTGCACATGCAGACGCCTTGCTGCATAATCGGAGAGGATGATGTCTTGTCCTTCCAATGGCTCTCCCTGCCACTCATTCACAGCCGTCACAAAGGAATAAGGGATGGTATCTGCATTATGAATAAGGTCGTTGACAAAGTAGGAAAGGTAGAGAGTTGATAATTCTTCATTCCTATTTCCTAATTTTTCCACTATGTTCAGGGGTATGAACACTCCATCGCAAGTGAGGGTGGAATCTGTCAGGTGAATGCCTGACTGCTCAGGTGTCCAGCATGCAGCCAGTTGTTCCTCTTCAATGAAATCATCGGAGAGTACCATATTGATTTTTCCCTCCAGTTCCATTTTCTCTGCCAAATGCTGTCGATTGACAAACACATTCAGCGGCAGGGTCTGCTCATTCTTCAGCAGCAGGTTACCACCTTCCTCCACGCTTTTCACACCCACCACGTGCAGACGCATCTGTGTGGCATAACTCTTCGTCACGAAAAGGCTACCCGAAGGTACCAGGTGATGGGAAGGAAGATGCAGCACCAAATCCTCCTGATTACCCAATTGAGTAAGGAGTGGTTCGTTGACCATCACTTCACCCTCCTGCAAGGTGTCTGCATCGGTGCCCCATACATAGACAGGGAGCAATTTTTCGCCCACCGAGACAAAGCCATCCATCAGCAGATACCCTCTTGCATTCTTCATCAAGGGATGCTGCACCAACGTTTCATTCATGAAGCCCGTGCCACTGGTGATGACGGTTTCTGTCTTGCCCAGCCGCTCACTGACCCGATGCACCAACGTGCCACGAACCGAGTCGCCCAACAACAGACTACCCGTCAGCACCGCCATCATGAGAATGACAGCAGCGGTGACCAGACGATAGAAACGTTGGTAGTGCTTGCGACTTTGTTTCGTTGACATTTGACAGTTTAGAGTTTAGAGTTTAGAGCTTAGAGGTAATCACTTCAATCCCTCATTACACATTATGTATTATGCATTATGCATTATTTAAGTTTTCCTTCTTTCAGTGTATAGGTCTTTTGGGCGACTTTAGCCATCTCTGCAGAGTGAGTCGCCATGATGATAGTTGTATGCAGTTGCGCATTCACTTGCTGGAAAAGCGTGGCAATCATCTGTGCATTAGCAGCGTCCAACTGCCCCGTGGGTTCATCTGCCAACAGGAGGGAAGGCTGATTGATGAGAGCACGGCAAATGGCAACACGGGTCTGTTCACCACCAGAGAGATGCGTGACGGGGCTGTCTTTCAAAGAAGTGATGCCCACAAACTCCATCAGTTCCAAGGCACGCCGCTGTTCCTCCTCCGTCGAGGCTGATTTAGTGGCAAGGGTTGGCAGAAGAATGTTCTGCCACACTGTGAACTGGGGCAGCAGACGATGATCCTGATACACGAACCCTATCTCCTGATTACGCAGTTGGCAAATTCTGTCCACCATGTTGGGGGCTGAGGGCTGAGGGCTGAGGGCTAAGGGCTGTCCGTTGTCTTTCACGCTCCACACGTACTCTCCTTCATCGGCTGTCAGCAACGTGCCCAGAATATTCAGCAGCGTCGTCTTTCCTGCTCCCGACTCGCCTGTGATGGCAATATACTCACCCTCCTCCACCTGCAGGGAGAGGTGGTCGAGCACGGTCAGCGAACGCTGTCCATCGGCAAATCTTTTCGTAATGTTCTTTAAACAAAGCATAGTAATGTTCCTCTACTTGTCAATATGAAAAAGCGGTCACCACAGATGGCGGGTGAGGCAATGATGGGCTCACCTGTCTCGTAATGCCACAACTCCGTACCATCCTCACTGTCGAGAATGGACACATGTCCATCCTTCGTGCAGACGAGCACCTTGTCTTGTGCCACCAACGGAGAGCACTCCCCTGTGATGCCACGCAGCATCTTCCTCCAACGCACCTTCCCCGACTCTCTGCTCACACAACTGATGTAGCGGTCTCCCGACAGGACATACACATCCTTCCGTGTCATCGTAGGCATGGACACCACACCTCCCTCCTGACCTTCATTGTCTGCCGACGATGCCAACAATTTGCGATGACTCACAATCTTACCCTCTTCCAACACCATCTCATACATGTTACCGTTGTAATCACACGCACATGCCACACCATCCAGAATGGCTGGAGAGGCAGGCACATAGGTGTCCAGTTCCAGCGAGTCCGTCATCCTGCCCGTGGCAGTATCCACCACGCGCACCCACGAGTCACACCCGCCAAACATCATCCAGTGCTTCCACACCGCCGCCGTGCCATTGATATAGTAGCCCGTCTCCCATTGTCCCGTCTTTCTGCCCGTCTTCGTCTGGAAGGTGTACATGCTCCCGTCATAACTTCCCACCAGCAGCTGGTTGCCCACCAGATTGGGTGAGCCAGAAATCTGTCCCAGCGTCTCATACTCCCACAACACGTTTGCACCTCTCCCCTTTCCGTCCATGCTCAGTGCCGTCACTTTCCCGTCAATGCGACCGATATAGAGTGTCGAATCCTTGGCAATGAACGAAGCCTCCACAGGTGTGTTGAGGTGATGATAGAAGCGCGAGTCACCCTCTGCCGTGTAGCCCCTCAGTTCCCCCTTGCGGCTCAGCATATACACCACCGAGTTGAAGACGATGGGCGCAGCCACGGTGCGCGTCTGTGTCGTCACGCTCCACAGCAGTTGGGGCGCATCAGGCAAGGCACAATCCGTATAGCCACAGAGTGACGGGCTGCCACGGAACACCGTCCAGTCCTGCACCCCCGCACGCTCATTCAGCAACCCCTGAGAACCCACACAAGCCATCAGCAGTGCCACCCATGCTATGTATGCAATCCTTTTCATTCTTTCAAAAACAGCGCACCCGTCGGGCACAATTCAGCCAGATTCTCCCCCACATGTCCCTTGCTCTCCTCAGGAATGACAACCTGCATGTTGAATCCTCGACGCTGGAATGTGAAACCATCCTGTGAATTGTACACACACAAGCCACAGCGCACACATTTGGCAGGTTCGAAATACAAACGTCCCGTCACATGCTCCTGCACTACGGGCCCCACAGGAGGCAGGGCACCGAAGCGGTTCCACTTCGCCTTCATCTGCAATGCCAACTCCCTCAACCTGCACTTTGCCTTGCTCTCACACCCGCCACAGCGAGCCTTGTGTTCACTCAGCAACAATTCCACCGCCATGCGCCTCAACTCTCTCACCTCTTCCGAATCGGTGTCAATGCGCATTCCCTCCGAAGGATAGACACCACAACTGGGCAGCATCTCCCCATTCACCTCGTTCTTCACCATGCACACCATGCACGAAGGCTCATGCTTGGCATCTGGAGCATAACACAGCGAGGGCACGTCATATCCTGCCTCACGAAGTTCCTCAATGAGCCGCCGCCTGCCACTGACCTCCAGTTCTTTACCATTCACTATAATTTTCATTTCCTAAACCTTGAAAACTAAAATTATGAATTATGAATTATGCATTAATTTCTCACTTTCACTATTGCCTCATAATCACACTCACCCACACACAGTCCGCATTGCGTACACTTCTCCGTGTCAATGACATGCCTCTCGTAGGGCGTATAGGCAATGGCTTCGCTCGGACAAACACGGGCACACTTAGTGCAACCCACACACTGGTCGGTAATCTCCAGTTTCACCATTTGCTTACACGACCCCGTCCTGCACACCCCCTGCACATGCTCCTCATACTCCTGACGGAAATAGCGCAGAGTTGAAAGTACAGGATTGGGAGCAGTCTTTCCCAGTCCACACATGGCTGCCCGTTTGATGCTCTTTGCCAGTTCTTCCAGTTGGTCAATCTCTTCCTCCTTAGCCTGTCCCGTCGTGAGTCGGTCGAGGATATCCAGCATGCGACGGATGCCCACACGGCAAAACGTGCACTTTCCACACGACTCTGCACAAGTGAAAGCCGTGAAGTAACGAGCCACATCCACCATGCAACTGCTTTCGCTCAGCACCACCAATCCGCCTGACCCCATGATGGCACCCATCTGGTTCAACGCATCAAAATCCACTTCAGCGTCACACAGTTCAGCAGGGATGCAACCTCCTGAAGGACCGCCTATCTGCACTGCCTTCAACGCTTCGCCACCTTCCACGCCACCACCTATCTCCTCCACAATCTGGCGCAACGTCGTGCCCATCGGCACCTCAATCAGTCCCCCATGATTCACCTTGCCAGCCAAGGCAAACACCTTCGTGCCACGACTGCCTTGCGTGCCCACCTCTGCATACTTCTCAGCCCCATGTCGGACGATGTAAGCCAACTGACTCAGCGTCTCCACATTGTTAATCAGCGTAGGTCTGCCGTTAAGCCCCTGCTGGGCAGGATAAGGCGGACGCAGATGAGGGAATCCACGCTTGCCCTCCATCGAAGCGATAAGCGCTGTCTCCTCTCCACAGACAAAGGCACCTGCACCCTCAAACACACGGATATCGAACGAAAACTCCGTACCTAAAATATGTTCTCCCAACAATCCCTTCCGTCGGCACATGTCCAGTGCCTTCCGAATGCGGATGACCGCCTGAGGATATTCCGCACGGATGTAGAACACACCCTCTTTCGCTCCCACGGCATATCCAGCCACCATCATGCCCTCAATCACTCGCAGCGGATAAGACTCCAACAGAATGCGGTCCATGAACGCACCCGGGTCGCCCTCATCGCCGTTGCAAATCACGATGGGAGTGGACAGTTGAGAACTCTCTGCCACCAGTTTCCATTTCCTGCCAGTGAGGAAACCACCGCCACCCCTGCCACGGATGCCACTCTTCAGAACCTCGTCAGTTACCTGCTGGGGCGACATCTCCGTCACAGCTTTCTTCAGTGCCTCAAATCCCCCCATGGAGATATACTCCTCCAAGTCCAACGGATTCAGGCGACCATATCCCTCAGTGGAGATGCGGAACTGCCCTTCCAAAAACGTGTTGATGCTCTGTGTGCGCTCCTTCTCAGGCACGAACAGAATGTTATCCCAAGTTTGGTCTGTGTGGAACGTGTCAATCTGGTTCAGTACAGTATTGCGCCACCTGCGCCAACGGCTCGAAGGACGAAAATGATGGAGTAATATCTCTTTTACCTCATCGGGCTTGATGTTCGGATAGCGCACAATGTCACCTTCAGGAGTCGCCACATCAATCAGCGGTACCTGATTGCACGTGCCCACACACGACACGGGCTTGATTCTCACCTTGATGCCCAACTCCTTGCATGCTGCCACCACTGCGTCATACACCTCGGCGGTACCGCTGGCTTGGCAACCGTTCTCCATGCCCAGCCTCACTTCGCCCTGCACCTTGCCCTCCTCATCGTCAGCATTATCCTGCTCACCGCTCGCCACCATCTGCTCAAACTCATCCAACACTTCACGCACACGCCCCGGCTGCACATGCCCGAATATCTTTTCGTCAATCTGCACTACAGGTGCCAACGCACAACATCCCAGACATGCCACCTTTTCGATGGAATAGCGACCGTCGGCAGTGGTGATGTCATCGCCCTCCAGCAGCAGCTCACGCCTGAAGGCATCATACACATTGCCTGCCCCCTTCACATGACACGCCGTACCAATGCACACCTTGATGATGTGCTTGCCATAAGGTACCATTCTCAGCTGCGAATAGAACGTGGCCACGCTGATGAGCTGTGCACGGTCAATCTCCGTACGCTCATACAGTCGGTTGAGCGCATCGGAAGGCAGGTAATTGAACTCCTGTTGAATAGCTTGCAGCAATGGGATGATTTGTTCCCGTCCAGTGCCTATCCTGTCAATGATGGCATCTGTCTTTCGCTGCATCACCTCTTTTTCCATATATCCTATATCTCATTTTTCAACTGTCAACTGTCAACTCTTTTTTACGCAATAAAGCGACTTGTCCGTTCTCACAATCATCATGCCGTCGGTGAAGGCAGGCGTGGCAAACGTCTTCTCCCCCGTTTCAAAAGCTGTAATCAGGTCGAACGTGCTTGCCGAGAAGATGTACACCTTACCGCTGTTGCTAAATAGATACACTTTCCCGTCCACCACCACAGGCGATGAATAGAAGGGAGTCGTCAGGTCATGCTCTTTCTTCACCTCCCCCGTCTTCGCGTCGTAAGCACACACCATGCCGTAGCTGGTGGCACAGAACACAAGGTCTTTCGTAGCAGCCAGACTGGAGCATTCAGGCAGGTAATCACTCGCCTCCCACAATGTCTCACCAGTGGTTCCGTCGATGGCAACACATTTGGCATATTCGCTGGCACCAAACACCACACCTCCTGCACTGGCAGGGCTGGAGCCCACCTCGCCGCTCAGGCAGTCCACCCTCCACAGTTCCGCACCGTTGTTGGGGTTGTAAGCCGTGATGGCAGGATTGCCCATCACCACCAAGGCTGACTTGCCGCCCAAGGTGGCTATGATGGGTGAACTCCATGAAATCTTGTCATTGCCCTTCTTGCTCCACACCGTAGCACCCGTTTTGGCATTGAGTGCCAGAATCTGTGCATTGGAATTATTTTGGTACTGAATGATGAGCGTGTTGCCATACATCACGGGTGACGAGGCATAGCCATAATGGTTGTCAGGCAGACCGATGTTCTTTGCCCACAGGCGTTTACCCTCCATGTCAGCACAAATCACATCACCCGTGGCAAAGATAGCACACACCTGTTCACCATTGGTCGCCACCGTACTGGCAGCCAGTCCCGTGTCGGCGTTCACTTTGGGCATACTGCCAGGCGAACCCGCTATGCCGTCAGCCTTCACCGTCCATTTCAGTTCACCCGTCCACACATCATAACAATAGAGTTCACGTGCCTTTGCATCCGCTCCCGTGATGAAAACATTTCTGCCAGTGATGACTGGAGAGTTATAGCCATGTTTCGGGATGGAAGACTGCCAGAGGATGTTCTTCTTAGCTGACAGGTTCCATGAGGTGGCAATGCCTCTTGCCGACGAGGTGGCACTGGAATTATTGCCTCTGAAAGATCTTGACGCAATCTTGAGTTCAGGCATTCCATCATCCACCTCGGCAGAATCCACATCCTCCTTCACACTGTCCGCAGAGAGTTGAGTGTTGACAGCTGATAATTGTCCGTTGAGGGAGTCCTGTGCAACCAACGTGTCTGATGCATTTCCCGATTCCCCAGAGGACTGCGCCAGCAACCCTTTAAAGTCTATATGCTGAAATCCCACGAAGCCAATGCCTACTATCAGTGCAGCTACAGCTGCCCAACCGATGTATTTCCGTGCACGGCTCTTGATCATCCACTCATCGATGGGGTCAAACTCCTTTTCTGGCAGGTTCTTCGTCTCCTTGAAATAGAGATTGAGACACACAGCCAGCACCACTGCCATGCCCAGCAACAGGTAAAGTCCCACCTTCAGTTGACCTTCCTTCACGAAATAAGCCTTGCGGGAGAGCAAGTCCAGTTCCCGAATCTGCTGCCCCAGCAACTCATTGTCGCCATTGGTTTCATTCAGCTGCTTCAAGGTCTCCATCACCCCCGTTTCCAGCGGTGACACCTGCTGCATCTGATAATAACTCACTCCCAACATGACCGCCAGCACCAATAGGAAGACAGCCGTGACCATGGAAATGTTACGATATAGTTTTCTCATCTTTCTTGAGTTTTTTGAGGTTTTGAGGACAATAATTAAAGCACTTTCCACACACCGTGCAGCGTGCCATATCGATTTCATACGTTTTGCGACCACGTTTGAGCGACAGTTTCAGCAATTTGAAACCAATCACAAACCCAATCAATGCACCAGCCAACCATGCGTAGGTCTTGTATTCCCCACGTATTCCTTCCACTTTTCCTTTCAGTTCTTCCATATTGCCACCCATGGCATGGAAAGTCTCCACCTCCAGCGGTTCTTCCATGTCGGGGTTGGCTTCTTGCTGACGCAGCAGCTCATACAGATACACATCCTTGTGGGCAAGGCTCAGTGAGTCGCTCTGACCACTGACCAGTAAGCCCCCTGTCAAAGTCAGCACAGGCAGCAGGACTGCAAACAGAATAACACGGTTCACACCCTTCCTGCGCATCTCCTTTGTCTTGCTTCGCTGAGGGGCACGAATGGCATCCACTGGACACGAAACACCACAGAGTGCGCAATTGATACATCCCTTTTCAGTGATTTCCAATTTCTGCCACGATAAAGCACTGAACACACTCAGCAGGGCACCATAGGGACACAGGAACTGGCAGAACGGACGTCCCACAAAGACCGACATGACCAACAGCACGATGCCAAAACTCATCACACCCAAGTCGCCACCCAATCGGAAGATGCCGATAAAGGGGTCTAAGCGGCAGACAAGGAACTGACTGCGAGTGGCAGCATAGAGAATGGTGAATGCCAGATAAATCCAAGGGATCACTGACAACGTGGCAGAAACGGCACGAGACAGACGGAAGTTCCTTACATTCACCAACTCCTGCAATGCGCCCAACGGACACACACCTGCACAGAACACCCTGCCAAAAAGCAAGGCAAACACGATGGGTAGGAGAAAGAACAAAAGCACATACCATGGCAAATGATAATTCGAGTCAACGGCTGCTGTCACCACATTCTGGATAGACCCCACACTGCATACACAACCGCTGCGGAAAAAGCCAAAGTACAAGACCGACACGACCGACATGGACAAGATGATGGCACGTCCACGCTTCTTGTAAGCAGCCCACACCACCAGCGCCATCATACCGCAAAGCAGCACCACATCGAGTATGTTCCACAGCAACTCATAGGGAGCACCGTGCACGATGTCCGGATATTGATAACCGGACGTGAAATCAGGCTTCGGGAATCGTGCCACCGCCAAGGTCTTGCCACAGTACAGGATTCCCATGAATATAGCTAATATCTTACGCATGATCTTTCAGTTTGTAAGCATTTTCATCCGACACACGTTGAATGGCATCAGAGGGGCACACCCTCGCAATGGCACATTCATTGCACTGCTGGCACCTCTCTTGGTCAATCTGGAGGAATAGGGAACCGTTGCCAAACGAAGTGCATCCCTTCACACATTTGCCACATCCCGTGCAAAGTGCCTCGTCAATAGTATATTCGAAATAAGGCTCCTCCACAAACTCACGGCTGATGGCACCCGTAGGGCACATCATGTTTTCTGCGGCAGTGTTCAGTTCCTTCACGTTCGGACGGTAGTAGCCGCCACAGAGGTCGCAGTAGCCACACACCTTGTTGGCATGGAAACATTTGACAGCGGAGACCGTCAACACACAATCCGTCTCACACCGTCCACACTGTGTACATTTATAAGGGTCAATCTGCCAAAAGACCTCCCCCTCTTTTGTGCTCGCCCTTGCTGCAAGCAGCCCTCCTGATGCCAATGCCACACCACCAGCCACCACAGCGCTGCACGTGCGCAGGAAATCCCTGCGGTCCATTGGACTTTTCATTTTCTCTTTATCCATATTAAAAGAATGAAAAAATTAAAGAATGAAAAAATGAAATGATAAATTAGGAGTTAAACCCTTCAACCTTCAACGGGCAATCCACCTCACAGCGTCCACACTCCGTTTGTTGACTCAGACGTTTGTCGTACTGATAAACCGACACTTTGTCTCCACCCGTCACAATGAGCTTATCTTTCATCACACGCACATCGTAGGCTGTATGTCCACGTCCCAATGCCTTGCTGTCCAGCAGAACACTGCGGAACTTCCCGTCCGTACGGTAGCAACTGATGCGTGGAATGCCCTTCTCCGAAGTCAACAGCTCCCCATTGTTGGAAGGTGTCAGAATGGCAGGATTGCAACATCCACTGAATGCACCTGCTTGTGCACCCGATTTGCCAAACGCTGCCAAGAACTCGCCCTCGGTGGTATAGCTTTCCACCCTATGACGACCGGGATTGGAACAATAGATGGTTCCGTCCATATAGGTGATGCCAAAACAGTAACTTGGCACGATGAACCCTTCGGGACTTTCGATGAAACGTGCCAATGTGCCGTCAAGATGGTACTTGCAGATATTCTTGTTGGAAGCATCTGTCACAAACACACCTTCTCCGCAAACTGCCAATGAGCAATAGTCTGAATTGTCACTGCATGCATCCCACTCCTGTGTCATGTCTCCCTGACGGTCATACACCTCAATGCGGGTAGGATACAGCGCATAGACATGTCCGTCGTACACAGCAATGTCGCGAACGTCGCTAGGGGTGGAGAAGTTGGTCTGTAGCTCACCGCTCAACCCATACACATAAATGTTGTTTGGCGTGGCTATGTAAATGCTACCCCCTTCCACCTCCATGGCACAGATGTCGTCAGGTGCAAGAAAACCATATACACGACGATAGGGTGAAACGAAATCGGTGTCCTCCTTCAGCAGCTCTGTCCCCTTTGCCCGCTTGGAGTCATAGAAAAGTTTATCGGGTCGCTTGAACATGTTCCACATGCCACGTCCCACCACGGAGAGAATGACTCCCCCCACAACCAACGAACCAGATATTTTCAAAAAGTTACGCCTGTCCATATCTTTTAATTATTCAGTTGCTATTTTCAAACACTTGATTATTTTAGAATCTCTCACTACCAACATACCATCTGCGTATGCCATAGGTCCCCAAGCATCAATACCCTCTTCCATCACCCTTTGTTTGCGCAACAAGGTCATGGAAGATGAGTGCAGCTGATAAACATACAGTTCACCATCTTCCTTGAAGGCAAGGAGCCGGTCGCCAATCACCAAGTAAGGACCCAGTCCGAAACGCTCATCTGCTGCTGATGTCCAGATAGGATGATGTAAATCGCTAGGACGGTACATGGCGAGACGCTCACGCATGCCACCTCCGTCTTTGGGGAGAATGGTGATGAGGGTGCCTTGATAATTGATGGGGGTCTGCTGTTCACTCGACATTCCCTCACTGGCTTTGTAACTGTCACGGATGCTGGCTGTCCACGTCGCACCCTGCTTGTCCACCTGCAACAACGCTCCTCCTGCCCCATAACCTGCCACAAGGAATATCTGATTTGGGGAAATCTGCAAAGGAGAGGGAGCCACGACAGAGGGTTGCCAAGCACTGGCACTCCACAGTAATTGTCCCCGACTGCCTTCTTCTGCAGAGATACCACATACACCACCTACACCTATATATACATAGGTATGTACACCTCCTAACGTCATGGGCATGACGGAGGAATGAGACATCTTGAAGCCAACCGTGTTGGGTGTACCCCACAGTGTGCTGCCTGTTTGGAGGTCGATGCCAACCATGAGGGTGTCTTTTCCTGCGGGAGCAAGTACCAATTCATCGCCTTGAATAAGTGGACACTGACCAGTGTACCAGAAAGGTATCTCGGTGCCGAAACGTTTCTTCATGTCGATGCTCCATCGCATTTCACCCGTCGTCTTGTCACAACACATGACATGTCCTTCGGGACCTATCGTGACAACCGACCCATTGCTGACAGCAGGAATAGTGCGAGAAAATCCGTGATTGCGCTTCATGGGAACACGGTACCAGCGTCGCCACAATTGTTTGCCAGTCAGGAGGTCGAAACATCTCAGGGCATCGGAACTCAACTGTTCATCATAATCAAGCACATAGACTTTCCCCTCTGAGATGACGGGAGCAGCATGTCCCTCACCTGTCTCAACAGACCACATTTCCTCAAAGTTACCCTCCACCCATTTCATGGAAGGAGTGAGAGTGGTCTGATTGTCACGATGGATACCGCGGAAACAAGGCCATTCTCCTTTGAGAGGTGAGGGTTGACCATTGTCCGTTGTCTGTTGCCCGTTGTCCTGCATAAAGAACTCGCCTATCAGCACATCGTCAGCCTTACGGACATGCCCCGCAGGACGATGGTCGGCACCTGGCTGCGACTCCGTGAAATGGGCACTAGGGTCGTAGAGGTGCCAAGCGATGATCAGGCACAAATAAAAGACAATGACGCCTATAGTCAGTAATGTAAGTTTCTTATTGTTCATTCGGTCATTCTTTTTATTGCGTTCAACAGAAAAAGGATGTTATAGAGTTCCTCTGAATACCAAAGTCGAGAGAAATAGAGTCCAATGGGTTCTCGGTCGTAGAGGGTGCCAGCCTTGAAACGTTGGTAGAGATAGTCCCAACCACGCTGCTTCTCGGTGTCGTATTGACCAGGAAAATGGGCAAGGGCTGCAAGGGCACGACTGGTGTAGGTAACTTTGGATTTCACACCTTTGTTTCCACCCCAACCCCCATCGGCGTTCTGGGTACAAAGGATGAAGTCTATCTGTGACTGTGCCAGTCTGGTGGCAGCAGGGAGATGGGAAGACATGAGATAGTCAATAGCTGTGGCTGTGCCATAGACGGGGGCTTGTTCGTCAGTTGCATCTTGGTCGCCAAACCACAGGGGTGTCCATCCGCTATGTTGGGAAGATGCCTGTGTCCTCTCCATCCATGTGAGCATGCGGTCAAGGGCTTTCTGCACATCGGCTTTCAGTCTGCCATTCAGTGAGGGCAACCAGAGTCCCATGGCGAGAATGGCATGGGCAGTGATGTCGGGCGTGCTGCGGTCGAAGGGAAGTTTACCCCATCCCTTGCAGAAAGTGGGCATTCCACCGTCGCGATTCTGCAATCCCATGAGCCATCTCAGTCCGTTCTCTATCTCGGGGCTGCTCTTGCCTTGAGTAAGATGATGCAAGGCAACCAGTGCCCCACTGGTGTCGTCACCATCGGGCACTGAACCGCTGAGGTCGCTCCACCCCCATCCACCAGGGGCTGCCGATGTAAAGGGGTGTACGAAGGTAGTGGCGGCTCGGAGGAGAAGAGTTGAGAGTTGAGAGTTGGGAGTGAGGAGTTTGGCAGCCAGACTTGTCAGCCACATGGAAAGATTTGTGTCGATGGGCCATGAACCGTCTGGACGGACTGTGTCGATGAGGAAATGGGCACATCGCTGGGTCACATCGTGATGACGGAAACCACCATCTGCCAAACACATGCCGACGAAGGCTGTGAGGGGTGCCGCTTCGAGAAAGCCGCCATCGACTGGTTGCATGCTAAGCAATACACGCATGACCTTGGGTATGAAGAGTCGGCGAATGGGCGACAGGAATCCCCCACGTTGGTGCAACTGACAGATGCCGATAGCTATCAGGGCTGGTATGGCATAACTCACCACAGGCAGATTGAGATAGCGAAAGAGACGCTGAGGCAATGTAGCGAGTTCGAAGGGAAAGGGAGGAATCCTCTTCCAGTCGGTCACCACGCCAGCCAAAGCACACATCATGAGGATGGGCACGGAGAAAGTGAGGTCGCGACCATAGTAACGGAGCACCCCCTGCGTGAGTGCCTCCTCGGTGTCGCCACCAAATTGCTGATGAAGGTATTTGCGGGATTGTGTGGGTGCTTCTCCTACGGCATAAAGGGAAACATAGGTAAGCAGAGTGGCTGTCATGTTAGAAGGACTCTCCACACTGTCCCCCCACGAACCATCATCCTTCATGGTCTCGTGCAACCAACGCACTCCCGCTTGGATATGGGTGGCATACTTGTCGGCATCGATACGCCAGAGAGCAAACACACTGACAGCCGTGGAGATGGCACTGCTCGAAAGCGAACCTCTCCACATACCATCTTCATCTCGTCCTTTCATCAATTGTTCGATGGCATCTGCCTGCATTTCCTTCAACTGGTCTATCTTCATTTTATTGATGAGCCTAAAGCTAATAATCCATAAAAAACATATTCCACATCGCTGTAATCATCATAAAGGGTGGGGGCGAAACCTCCATTGTCCAGCCAATGGGCTTGGATGAAGGGGGTGGCTTCGCGGACTTCTGCCCCGATGAGACGGAGTGTGAACAGGGCGACGGCTGTGCTCAGCAGGTCGGGGATGGGTGCCTGTTCGGTGGCTCGAAAGCCTCCTGTCTCGTCTTGCCGCTGCTGAAGCCACTCCACTTGGGCGGCATCGGGCGATGTGCCTGTCTGATGTGCGACGGCAAGAATGCAACAGACTGCATTGGTCGTCATCACGCTCGGTGCAATCAACCCTAAATTCTCAACCCTAAACCCTAAACCCTCAACGCTCAACTCTGCTTCCAGAAATCGGAAGAACCGTCCGTACACCGTATCTTTCCCTCTGCTCTCCTGCACGGTGAGGTGGGGTTTGGTCGTCAGCAGTCTGACGGGCGAGAACACGGTCTCCAGCACTTCGCCAAACTGCTGGTAGTAGGCATCGGGGTAACCTCCTGCATTCATGTAGCCGTGTGCCGTCTTTTGCGAAGCCACAAATGCCTGCACGCTCTTTCGTGCCTCGGGGGTCATGCGTCGCCAACCCCTGCGCAGTGTCTTATATACTTTATATAATAGCGGCTTTTTCATGCCAACCCTTTTCATTTTTCACTTTTCACTTATCATTTCAGCGCAGCACACCTCCAAGTATCTTTTCTGTCACCTGATAGAGCAGGCGTTTCAGTTCCAACTGATTCAGTCCGTTGAGGGCGTCAATGGCTTGCTGATGGTAGAGGTTGGTCAGTCGTTGCAATTCTGTCTTCACATCTTCCTCACTCCATGTAGGATGCTCCGTCTGCAAAGCCAGTGCGGCGGTGGGGCGTTGGGAGGAGAGGGCTGAGGGCTGAGGGCTGAGGGCTGACAGTTGACAGTTGTCCTGAACGAAGTCTTCGAGGTCGTCTTTCAACTGATATGCTATGCCCAATGCCTCCGAATAGGTCTTGAGAATGGGTCGGAGATGGGTGAAGTTGCCCGTACAGCTCAATCCCAGCATCAGAGACACCTCGAAGGCGGGCACGGTCTTGTGGCGGAAGATGTCCATCACAAAGTCCATGGTGACGGGGCTCTTGTCCCACATGAGTTCTGCACCTTGTCCTCGGCACAGCTTGACATGGGCATCGGCAATGAGGCGCAGCAGCTCGGCATTGTTGCTCTGAGCCAATATGCGGTAGCCTTGTCCCAAGAGGGCATCGCCCACATTGATGGCAAAGGCATCGCCATAGAGCGCATTGATGGTGGGTTGACCATAACGTGTGTCATCGCGGTCTTCCACATCATCGTGGATGAGGGAAGCCTTATGGAAACACTCCACTGCCACGGCGGCACGGTGCACGTCCATGGTCATGGCGGTCTTCCCTGTCAGTGCCTGCCACACAGCAGACAGCAGGAAGGGTCGCCAACGCTTGCCCTCGCCACTCATCCAGTCGAGGCAAATCTGCTGGGTGGGGTCGGTGGCTGGCTGCATGAGCTGTTCCAGTTCGGGACGTGTGAACCAACGGCTGACCTGCTGATGGATGGCGTCGTGGTCGAGGAACGGGGGAGTGACTTCATCGCTCAGCAGGGAAAGCAGTTCTTCCACATAGTCAGTATCGACATGTGTGTCGCGACAGCCCGAATCGTTGAGGGCGACCGCCAGTCCCGGCACGGCATGGCGCACAAGCAGGGGGAAGGCCTTTTCGAGAGAGTCAAGACAACTCACCCCGATGACGGCATCGACCACACGGTTCTCAATGAGTTCGATGACCTGCGTGAAGCCCTCAGCCACAATGCTGAGACCTCCCAACTGCTCTGCCTTGTCCTGCAGATTGGGAATGTGACACCGACCGCAACTGTGGCAAAGCAGTCCGTATTCATCATATTCAGCCTGACACTGCCCATATCTGCTCAAGCATTTGGGCAACATCAGGAGTCGCCGCTCATGAGGAACGCCTGCCACGATGGGCAACCAAATCTGGTTATGAATCTCCACCATCAACCACGGACGCATATCCACACAATCCTCATGCTCGCGGGTGAAGGCATCAGCCAACAGTTCCAGCTGCTTGAGCGAGACTGGGGGACACAGATGCTGCGTCTGCACAAAGGTTTTCAGTGCCTTGCGCAGATGCGTCCGCTGTTCCAGCGTCGGTGGTATGATGCATTGTCTATCCATTCTTAACAAGTCGTGGCAGGTAACTTAAATTTTACATTTTTGGCTTTTCCCTTTTCACTCTTCACTCTTCACTTTTCACTTTTCACTTTTCCTTTTTCCCTTTCCTACCCGTATGCCCCGAATCCGAAGAAGTAATGCTTTTTTAACCATCGGTAGGGGCGGCTCTGCTCTGGAATTGGGTTTGTGTTCATGTTGTGGCCTGGAATTGATGTCATTTTGTGATATTCTTCCATGGCAGTGCCTCGGGTGGTGGTTTCTCGGACTTCATAGCCCTGTATGATTTTCGCCATCAGTTGCGGATTCTCCATGATGATACAGCCTCGTGTGGCTTGGGCAATCTGGTGGCGCATGTCTGCAAGATATTGTGAGTCGGCATAGAGCTGCGTCATGTTGCTGGCATCGGCATTGAGGAAATCGGTCGCCATCTGGATGGCTGGACAGAATTCGATGGCACCAGAGGGTGACACATGATGGCTCATGCCTGTAGCTCCCGGACAGATGGCTTGACCTTTGTCGTCCCAATAGACATCGATGAGGGCTACAGGAGCATTGAGCCGTTCGCGGACAAGGAACTTCCGAAGTCCACGTATCTGTTCGGCTGAGAGTGCCTGTTCGGGATGGGGAGCAGCCCCCACGGGACGATAGATGTAGTACCACAAATAGGCGGCTCCTTCACGTGCCACCCGCTCGATGTGCTGACGGGTGACAAGTTCATCGTAATTGCCCTTGCAGATGCTGGCTGCCACACCGAAGATAAGTCCTGCCTTGCGGCAAGCACGAACACCTCGGAGTGTGCGCTGATAGACCTCGTTGCTCTGACGGCGGCGGTCACTCTCTTCCTCCAGACCTTCAATGCTGATGAGGGGTGTGACATTGCCTGCCCGACGGAGCTGTTGGGCGACATCGTCGGTGAGGAGGGTGCCATTGGTGAAGAGCTGGAAATAGCAGTCACTGTGCTGCTGGAAGAGGTCAAGCAGCCCCTTGTAGAGAAGGGGTTCACCGCCCAAGATGCCGAAGAATCTGGAGCCGTGACGTTTGCTCTCGCGGATGATGCCGTCGATTTGCTCTGTCGTGAGATGCTTCCGTCCTCCCTGACTGACCCAACAGCCGCTGCAGGCGAGGTTGCAGGCTTCGGTGACGGAAATCATGTTGAAGGCTGGGAAGAAGGGTTCGCCTCGCTGTTGCCGCTGCTCAAAGTGACGCATATTCCACAGGTTGGGCCAGCAGAAATTCCAGCAGAACTTCCACAGGAGCCTGAGAGGGGTCTGGCGGAACACTCTCCAGCAGATTTTCAGCAATGAGGTATATTCAGTCATGGGAGTTGAGCGTTAGGAATTAGGAGTCACGAGTTTGATTTTTCTGGAGGCAAGTTTCTCCCGAAGCGTCTGGGCATAGAGTTCCTTCGCGTCTAATCGGACAGCACTCTCCTGACGCTCCTCGCCGCCATTGATGGGGCTGCGGTCATATTTGGGAAAGATGATGGCACCAGCAGGACAGGTGCGGGCACAGGCTGGACAGTTGTTCTTGCAGCGTTGAGGGTGAACGACGCGAATGCGGTCTTCAACCATCTCGTACACTCCGAAGGGGCAGAATTCGAGACACTTGCCACACTCGGCACACACGTCCTTGTCGAGCGTGGGGTACCAGGCATCTTCACCCAACAGACGAGGCATCGCCTCCAACTGCTGCATCCATGATGCGGTGTCGGCAGGGCTGGTTTCCACCTCCTTGCTCTTCACTCCTAATTTCTCCAACACTTCATCTGCCGACTGGCTACGGAGGTCGAAAGACTGGACATGGTCTTCTCCTGCAAAAGCCATCAGGCTCTTGACCGCTTTGGGATGACATGCCACAAGGGTGGTGGCTGCAATGTCGTGTACAGCCTCAGCTCGGTTCTGGCATAATTCGCAAAGGTCGCTCACCAACCTCACTTCCATGCCCGCTTGTTGAGCCGAAGCAGCCAGTTTTGCCACTTCGGAGCGGTCGATGAATGTCCGTGAGGAACAAGCGCAGATTGTTATTTTCATTATCTCGTCTTTTAATTTTTCACTTTTCACTTTCAACTCCCCACCATCCAGTTCTTAAATTCTGATGCCTTATTCTTGCTGACAAAGAGGGGCTCGGGCAGTTCGATAGGCATGCTCACCAACAGGCGGCTGTCAAACCAGACGACAATCTCCTTCACACAGTCACGTGCCACGATATACTGCTTGTTGGCGCGGAAGAACCGAGAGGGGTCAAGACCGACGATGATGGAATCGAGCGAACGATTGTAGAGCATCATCTGACCTGTTTTCAGGTAGATTTGGGTCTTGCGATCGGTGCTGTAGATACATGCCACCTCGTCCATGCTGACAGGCACGAGCTTGTCCTTGACAGGCACGAGCAGAGAGGTCGTATAGTTGGTCGTAGCACCAGCAGGTCGCATCTTCATCATCCGCTGCAGATACTCCATCACATCGCTGTGAGTCCACCGACGGAACTTGTCGAGGGCACGGGTCAGTTCTGAGGTCTTGATGGGCTTGAGCAGGTAGTCAACGCTATTGACGGTGAAGGCGTCGAGTGCATATTGGTCATAGGCAGTGGTGAACACGATGGGAACCGTGACCTCCATCTCCTGAAAGAGGGTGAAGGCTGAACCGTCACTCAGATGGATGTCCATAAAGATGAGGTCAGGGGATGGGTTGCTGTTGAGCCACCTGACGGTCTGCTGAACGCTCTCCAACACCTTCAAGACCTCTATCTCTGGGTCTATCTCCTGCAGCATGGCGATGAGATTCTCGCTGGCAGCAGTTTCGTCTTCTATTATCAATACTTTCATGCTATCCTAATGGTAAGATGACCTTGAATTCCTGAGCGGTCTGTTCCACTCTGATGGGTCTGTTCATGAGCAGGGTGAACCGCTTCTCCAGATTGGCGAGCCCTGTGCCGTGGGTCTCTGGCTTGTACTGCTTAGGATAGACAGGGTTGATGACCATCAGTTCTTTCTCGCTGTTCATCACGATGTCCACACGCATGCGGTGTTCGCTGTCAATCATGTTGTGAACCGTCACGTTCTCGATGAGTGGCAGGAGCGCCAACACGGGAATGGACAGTTTCATATAGTCGGCTGGCACATCGATGTGAATGTCCAGTTTACCTGCATATCTCACCTCCATCACTTCGCTGAACGAACGGGCAAATTCCAGTTCTTCCTCCAATGTGACAAGCTGCTTGCGCTCGCTCTGGAGGATGTAGCGGAAGATATCGGAGAGGTGGTCGATGTAGCAGATGGTGAGTTTGTCATCCTTCTTCCTCACCAAGCTGCTGATGCCGCCCAACGAGTTGAAGAAGAAGTGGGGGTTGATTTGGTTGGTGAGAGCGGTGCAACGGCTTTCCAGACTTTCGATGCGGAGTTGTTGCAGCTCTTCCTCCTTTTTCTGATGAATAATGCTCAGATGATTGGTGAAACCCAAAAGTAGTCCCATCATGCCCATAACGAAAAACTGGAAGGTGAGGATGATGGGACGACCACCATCAAAACCTGTGCAGATGAGCAGGGTGACACCTTTATAGACAGCGTATGCCACGATGGTGAGCACCACATTGGGCAGAATGCGTTTCGTCAGCGATTCAGTCTTCAGCCACCGCTGGTTGAACAGCAACATACCCACCGAAATTACCCAGAAGAGCAGGAAACGGATGAGCATATTGTCAAGGTAGCAGGCACGTCCTTCAGTTGGCACACAGTTCCAATCCCAACTCAGGAAAAGCAAGTTGGGATAACTGACAAAGACTGTGCATATCAGACTGGCCAGCAGAATCTTGTTGAAGGTTTTGTCGTATTTCATCGGAGGCTGATGGTAGATTGAAGACCTTTTTGAGGTTACAAAGTTAACAAAAATTCTTTTTGTCTCCTAAAAGAAATGCATAAAAACGTAAAATGTGCCCGTCATGCCGATTTCATGCCCACAAAAAGAAACCCTCCTTGTGGGGAGGGTGTCTGAGAAAGAATATATGTGTGGGGAGTCTGTCACACCATGCGGTGTGTGGGGTTCGGACGTCCGGGTTGCAAATAACGCCATGCCAGCACCTCGTCGGTGTATTGGTCGCCAATAGCCTCAACCAGCACGGAACGGATGATTTCATCCAGATGCTCAGGAGCAGTTTCTACACGTGCATTGATGATGAGCTTGGCATGGTCGCTGGTGCCTGCCGTGCCTCGCAACTGAAGGGTGGATACATCGCCAGTGATGTTGCCGACAGCATACTGCTTGCCATTCTCAGCAATCACCTTGATGTGCCCCACACGCAGTTTTTCTTTCTTCACAGCCTTGCAGATGCCAGTCATGATATCCTTGAGCAAGGTGTCCCAATAGGCATTTTTCCCTGTCAGGGCAACGGTGCCGTTGAGCCATCCCAACACAGCCTCACCATGCGCATACTTGTCGTAGTCAATGTCGAGAATCTTTGTGCCTTCACCCTGACGGTTCGCCACATACTGGAACCACTCGCGGATGCCTGAGCCATTCATGGTGCTGGCTGCCATCACCTTGGTGTGGTGGAAGCAAGCCTGAGTGTCCTTGACCAGTTTCTCCACTTCCTCTTCACTCAGCAGGTCAGTCTTGGTAATCAGAATCACCTCGCTCTCCTCCAACTGCTTACGGTAGATGTAGGCAGCATCTTCATGCAGACCGCCATCACCTCCATAGAGGATGGATTTCAGACGGGTGGGGTCGCTCAACACAGTGAGTGGCGACACCATCACCTCGGTGTTGTGATACTTCTTCAAAGGACGGACAATGGTGGCAGTGAGGTCGGCACAACTGCCCACAGGTTCTGCCAAGATGACATCAGCTTCCACATCACGTCGCAAGGAATGGATAGCATCGACGAAGCCATTGAAATTGCAGCAAAAGCAACTGCCTGCCACCTCTGCCACTTTCAGATTCGCTTGCTGCAGCAATCGGCTATCCACCAGTTCCGGGGCTTGGTCGTTAGTGACCAGTCCCACACGTTTTCCCTGTGCCATGAGTCGCTGTGCAACATCCCAAATCAGGGTGGTCTTACCTGCTCCGAGGAAACCACCACAGAGAATAAGTCTTGTTTGATTCATATTTCATTCATTTAATTATCGTATGCTTTATTTCACTTCCTTCCGCATCCACACGAGCGGTTCTTCTTCTCATTGATAGGTTCCAGCACATACTTGAAGAAAAGGGCTGCAAGGCTGGAACCGATGATGGGAGCAAGCACATACACCCAAAACCAACCACCTGCAGCATCTGGCAAAGCGGCATCACCCCACCCTGCCAGATATGCCACGATACGAGGACCTAAATCGCGGGCAGGATTGAGTCCTGCTTGAGTGAGCGGAGCGATGAAGAAGATAATGCTACTCACCGTCAGACCAATAAATACAGGCTGAAGGTCAGATGATGGGCGTCCCACATTGCAGTCTTCCGTCAGCGCAAAGATGAACAATGCCAGCAGGAAAGTGCCGAAACCCTCTGCACACATGGCAAGGGGCATTGATACAACAGAGACGGTTGCATCGCCAGGATTGGGATAAAACTCACCAAACATACGGGCGGTATCCACCGAAGCGGCTGTGCCACGCACAATCTCATGGGCTGCTTCATAATGCTCGATAGATGCTCCGAACAAAGCAAAGAGCACCCAACCAGCCAACACGGCACCCACCAATTGCGCCACCAGATAGAGCGGTAATCTCTTTGCTTTCATGCGACCTGCCAGCACCATTGCCACCGACACAGCAGGGTTCAGATGGGCACAACAGATGTTGCGTGTCAAGAAGATGGCAAGGGTAACACCCAAACCCCACACCAGACCAATCTGGAAAATGCTGTTATACTCGCCAAAAAGAACTGCCACTGCCACACTGCAGCAACCCAAGAGTGTGAGAACAAATGTTCCCATCAACTCACCAATAAAGTCCTTCATCGTTCTGTTTATTATTTGTTTT
>JAEEGL015517375.1_pt1 | contig 27128 bp, 22 predicted proteins | sample 9134231 | NCBI WGS metagenome assembly JAEEGL01 (sample SAMN16246548, study PRJNA631951) | gut metagenome | biome: gut microbiome; feature: rumen; material: fiber-attached | host: Bos | place: Iran: Karaj | collected 2018-10 | reverse complement strand
TGAAGTCATCGTGCCTGCCAACACCTTCATCGCCTCCGTCTCAGCTATTGCCCATGCCGGATTAAATCCCGTTTTTGTGGATGCCGATGCTGAGACACTGCTGCTCGATGCGACAAAGCTGGAATCCCTCCTTTCGTTCAAAACCAAAGCCCTGATGATCGTCCACCTCTATGGCAAATGCGCTTATTCGGAGCAGATACGCACTTTCTGCACTAAATATCACCTCAAACTTATCGAGGACAACGCACAGGCACACGGCTGCCGTTTCGACGGCCACCGGACCGGCGCACTCGGCGATGCTGCCGCTCACAGCTTTTATCCCGGCAAAAATCTGGGAGCCCTGGGCGACGGAGGGGCTGTCACCACCGACGACACACAGCTGGCGGAGACCGTTCGGGCCATCGCCAACTACGGATTCCATAAGAAATATTACGCTGACGTAGCAGGACGCAACTCCCGCCTCGACGACCTCCAGGCAGCCGTGCTCTCCGTCAAACTGAAATATCTTGACCAGGAAAATGAACGCAGAAAATCTATCGCTGCCATCTACGACCAGCATATCAGCCATCCTATGATCAGGTTGCTGAAGAACAGGGTGGGGCAGGACCACGTATATCATCTCTATCCCATACTCACCGAACAACGGGAACATCTGCAGACTTACCTTGAAAAGCAGGGCATACAGACACTCATCCATTACCCCGTGCCGCCTCATAAGCAGAAATGCTTCCCCCAGTTCCATCATGTCTCACTGCCAAACACAGAGAAAATCGCTATCCATGAGCTCTCGCTCCCCATTTCTCCAGTCATGACCGACGAGGACGCTCTCTTCGTGGCACAGACAATAAATCAATTCTATTAATTCTTGCCGCATGTTCAATCGTTAAAAAATTATTATATTCGTTTTTTTTAAACACACCTTATTCATTTATTCTGCAAAAATCACTATCTTTGCAAACCTTACTTCATTCACTTGTCAGAAAATATATAGAAAGATATGAAAATTGCTGTTGTTGGAACAGGAACGGTGGGACTCGTCAGCGCCACCTGCTTTGCTGAAATCGGAGTGCAGGTCACATGCATCAACTCCGACCCCAAAATCATTGAAAATCTCAAAAACGGAATCATTCACCTCTATGAGCCGGGACTCGAGGAGAAACTCAACCGGAATTACAGGGAGGGAAAGCTTAAGTTCACCACCGACGTGAAGAGCATTATCGACCAAATTGACCTTGTCGTATGTGCCACACCAACTCCCGCCATGCCCGACGGGACTATCGACCTGCGCCAGGTGGCAGAGCTCGCAAAGAAAATCGGACAGACCGTAACCAAATATTTCGCCATAGCCATTCTCTCAACCGTGCCGATTGGGACGGCTAGACAACTCCGGGCAGCTCTCAATATAGAGCTGGAGAAACGGGGAGCCAACATCCATTACGACATCATATCCATTCCCGCGTTCCTCCGTGAGGGGACTGCGGTCAACGACTTCCTCAAACCAGACCGAATCGTCGCGGGTGTGGGCTCAGAGAAAGGTGAGGAGCTTGTGCGTGAACTCTATAAATCGCTAACCGACAAAGGTGTGGAGCTGATTCTCACCGATCAGACCTCCGCTGAGCTCATCAAATATGCCTCAAATGCCATGCTCGCCAACCGAATTTCCTTCATGAACGACATTGCCAACCTCAGTGAGCTGGTCGGCGCCGACATTGACATGGTCAGGAAAGGGATGGGAGCGGACCCCAGAATCGGCAGCGACTACCTTGCCAGCGGATGCGGCTACGGTGGAGCCAGCCTGCCTAAGGACGTGAAGGCGCTCATCAAGACTGCGGAGAAAGCAGGATATGCCATGAAGGTGATGAAGGCGGTCGATGAGGTTAACGACGCGCAGCAGAAAGTGGTCTTCAAAAAACTGCTCAAATGCTACAACGGAAATGTCAAAGGGAAGAACGTTGCGGTTTGGGGACTAGCCTTCAAGCCGGAAACCACAGATGTGCGGCAGTCAACTGCACTCGTCACTATCGAACAGCTGCTCGCGGCAGGATGCGAGGTCAGCGTATATGACCCGCTCGCTATCGACCAGGCGAAGAAAGTGCTCGGCGACAAGGTGAAATACGCCAACGATATGTACGACGCGGTGCTCGATGCTGACGCACTGCTCCTCGTCACCGAATGGAAGCAGTTCAAAACACCAAGCTGGGGGGTCGTGGCACGATCCATGCGCACGAAAGTGGTCATCGACGGACGAAATCTCTACAGTCTCGCCGACATGAAAAAATACGGTTTCGACTACCACCGTATCGGAAAGAACAACTGATAATATTCCTCTTTATATCCCTTATTCCACGGAGCTAATCTCTGACGCTCCGTGGCTTTTTTGTGCAATTTGCAACGTATAAATTATGCATAAAATTGTTATTTTCTGAAAACTTTTGATTTTCAATAATTTACAAAAATTTCCGTTTTAACATTTTATGTATTTGAAAATAAGCGAGTTAACATTTTTTAACTAAGAAAAAGTTTTCCAAAAGATACAACGTATCATTTTTTATGCTAACTTTGTCACCGGATTAGAAAGAGACTATGGCATAAGCCTTAATTGGATACAGATAACACCTTGCCTGAGAGTTTTTTCTATCTGACTTTGACTTTTTGGAAAATAACATTCATTATACCATAATTGACATTTTTTATTATGATTCAGACAGTCTTGAAAAGAGACGGCAGAACTGTCGGCTTTAATGAACAGAAAATCATGGCGGCAATACGTAAGGCCATGATGCAGACAGAGAAGGGTGAGGATGAACAGCTCATCCAGAAAATCACAGACCATATCGCACTCCACGGCAAGCCTCAGATGACTGTTGAGGACATCCAGGACAGGGTGGAAATCGAACTTATGAAAAGCTCTCGTAAGGATGTTGCACAGAAATACATCGCTTACAGGAACCAGAGAAGCATCGCTCGCAAAGCGAAGACTCGCGCCATATTCCAGGAAATCATCAACATCAAGAATAATGATGTGACCAGGGAGAACGCCAACATGAACGCCGACACGCCGGCGGGAATGATGATGAAGTTCTCAAGCGAGACTACCAAACCTTTCGTTGATGACTACCTGCTCTCGGAAGATACACGCGAGGCGGTGAAGCATAACTATATCCATATCCACGACAAGGACTATTATCCCACCAAGTCACTCACATGCGTGCAGCATCCGCTCGATAATATCCTCAACCACGGATTCGCGGCTGGACATGGTTCATCACGTCCTGCGAAACGCATCGAGACCGCGAGCATGCTCGCGTGTATCTCCATGGAGACAGCTCAGAACGAGATGCACGGAGGACAGGCTATACCGGCTTTCGACTTCTACCTCGCACCGTTTGTGCGCAACAGCTTCAAGGAGGAGCTTAAGAACGTGGAGGAGATGATGGGTGTCGACATGAGTGAGTATTACGACAAGCCGCTGGACGACTATATCACAAAACCGATTGATGCCATGCAGGGCGAACAGCGGGCACTGCAGCATGCCATCAACAAGACGGTCGGAAGGGTTCACCAGGCAATGGAGGCGTTCATCCACAATATGAACACCATCCACTCAAGAGGAGGTAACCAGGTGGTATTCTCAAGTATCAACTACGGTACCGACACATCTGCTGAAGGACGATGCATCATGAGGGAAATCCTTATCAGCACCTTCGAGGGGGTGGGCAACGGAGAGACTGCCATCTTCCCGATTCAGATTTGGAAAAAGAAGAGGGGGGTGAACTATCTGCCCGGAGACCCTAACTACGACCTCTACCTGCTGGCGTGCAAGGTGTCTGCAAGACGGTTCTTCCCGAACTTCCTCAACCTCGACGCATCATACAACCAGTGTGACGAGTGGAAGGCAGACGACCCTAAGCGGTATTTGCATGAGGTGGCTACCATGGGATGCCGCACGAGGGTGTTCGAAAACCGGTTCGGACCAAAGACTTCCATCGGAAGAGGAAACCTCTCGTTCACTACCATCAATATTGTCAAGATGGCGATCGAGTGCATGAAGGTGGAGAATAAGGAAGAGCGAATCAACCTCTTCTTCGCAAAACTCGACAACATGCTCGACGTTGCGGCACGTCAGCTCAACGACCGGTTCAACTTCCAGAAGACGGCGTTCGCAAAGCAGTTCCCGCTCCTCATGAAGAGCCTGTGGATTGGCAGCGAGAACCTCAAGCCGAACGAGTCGATTGAGTCGGTCATCAACCAGGGAACGCTCGGCATCGGATTCATCGGACTGGCGGAATGTCTCGTCGCACTCATCGGAAAACACCACGGGGAGTCGGAAGAGGCACAGGAGCTCGGACTGAAAATCGTAACCTATATGAGAGACAGAATCAACGACTTCTGTGAGAAATACCACCACAACTACAGCGTGCTGGCAACACCTGCGGAGGGACTCGCCGGACGGTTCACCAAGTTCGACCGCAAGGAGTTCGGTGTCATACCGGGCGTGACAGACCGCGACTACTACACCAATTCCAACCACGTGCCTGTGTATTATAAGTGCAGCGCACGCCACAAAGCGGAAGTCGAGGCGCCTTACCACAACCTCACGCGAGGAGGACATATCTTCTATGTGGAAATCGATGGTGATGCCACACACAACCCCCAGGTCATCATGAACATCGTCGATATGATGGACCAGTACGACATGGGTTACGGAAGTGTCAACCACAACCGAAACCGCTGCATGGACTGCGGATATGAGAACGCGGAGCCTAACATGCATGTCTGCCCGAAATGCGGGTCCGACAACATCGACCGCCTGCAGCGCATCACCGGTTACCTCGTGGGTACCACAGACCGGTGGAACAAGGGCAAGCTCGCTGAGCTCAACGACCGCGTCACTCATGTCGATTCAGGTAACCAGCTCACACTCTTCCCGGAAGACAAACTTTGATAACACCATATTTTGTCGAAGGCGGGGAGTCTGACCCGAAACTGCTGACGCGAGCGTAGGCCGCAGACACCCGCCCGAAGACAAGACTGCTGCTTTTCGTCTTCCTGAATGACCAAATCTTTCAATAGTCAAATAAATAGTAAATCGTAAATTATTTAATCGTAAATATAATTGATGTTATCCGTTATTAGTATCATAGAAGACACCATGGTCGACGGACCGGGTTTCCGCACAGCCATCTATTGTGCAGGATGCAAACATCATTGCAAAGGATGCCATAACCCGCAATCCTGGGATTTTAACAACGGAACGATGATGTCAACCCGACAGATTATGGACATCATCAAGCAGGATCCCTTTGCCAACGTCACTTTCTCAGGAGGTGACCCCATGTTTCAGCCTGAAGGGTTCACGGAATTGGCTGAAGCTATCAGAATGGAGACCAACAAAACCATCTGGTGCTGGACCGGATATAAGTTTGAGATGCTCCTGAGGATGCCGAAGCAGCGCAGACTACTCGAGCTCATCGACGTGATTGTGGACGGACCGTTCATCGAGGCGCAGAAAGACCCGGACCTCCTTTTCCGAGGCTCACGCAACCAGCGACTCATCGATGTCAAGGCCTCTCTCAAAGCAGGGAAAGTGGTCCTATACTACGACCCTATGACAATGGTGTCGTAAACTCCCCATTGCATTTAGTTTTTTATTACTCATTATAAAAAAAGCATCCCTCTCAGCCGCCTGAGAGGGATGCTTTTCTGATATGTGTCGTCTCCCTGCTTTCTCGTCATCTCGTCTTCATGCCTTCCCGCCTTCAAATTACCAAATTCTCAAATTATTAAATAAATCGTAAATCATAAATCGTAAATGGTAAATAGTAAATAATCGTAAAAGGTAAATCATAAATCATAAATAATCTTGTCTTCTGAACTATTTCTCATCCGAAACGGCGGCTTCCAAGGTGTGGAAATAGTTAATGCTGCCTTCATACGACACGTTGCTGGTACACTGCAGGTAAGTGCGGTAGGCGTAGGCCTTCGAAGGTTTAAGACCCGTGATTTTCACCTTGAACGACTCCTCTTCCATAGACGAGGCTGCAACTCGAACAACGTTTGACATGCTCTTGTCTGTCGAGTCACTGTATTCGACGCCGAACTCCACCGGACTGCAATAAGCGGCAATGTTATCCAGGTATACTTCACCCTCAATTTCTGCCCACGTGGAATCGACACTCTTGGCCATCCCAGTGATTGCCACATCTCGTTGGCGGGATTTATGGTGATGGTCGCCACAGCCCGTAGGGGATGTTATCATGTCCAGCAACACGAACATAATGCATATAAAATTCAATGTGGATGTTTTCATAAGCAATTTATATTTAAGTGAATAACTCTTATGCTTAACTGTTCTTCCAGCAAATATACTAAATATATTTGAACATATTCCTCTTTTCCTCCCTTTTTTTAATATATTGCTTGTTTTTTCATTAATTTTAACGAGAATTTGCCTGAATATATATTTATAAGTTACTTTTCTATCATATTCTGCACTTTTTTCTGTATTTTTTATAAAATAATTTGCATATATCCAATTATTTAACGAACTTTGTTTGCAACTTGTGTTTAACTTCAGTTTTAACTTTAAAATTTAATGTTATGGGTTTTCTATTATGGATTCTTTATGGTCTGGCAGCGGGAGCTTGTGCATCATGGCTGCTCCATTCACCTCATGAATGGTACTGGAACATTCTTATCGGTATTGTAGGCAGTATCATCGGCGGATTTGTGGCCGGTCTCTTTGGCATCAAGAGCACAAACTGGGTTGGCTCGTTTATCATTGCAGTTCTCGGTGCGGTCCTCTGTCTGCTGCTTTACAACTGGCTGGCTTAGGGAACTTAACGGAGTGCTTGTTTCTAAGCACGTCCGTTTTTTTTCACAGACAAGGAGTGGTTTTAAATATTCTGCTCCTTGTCTGTTTTTGTGTTCTATTACCTTGTTTTTTTTCTTTGGATAGCTGATAATTCAAGTTTTTTTCGTATTTTTGCAACGGAAAACAATACTGACTATTTATGAGAATTATTCTGGCATTACTGACTATTCTATATGCCTGCACGGCACAGGCACAATCGACGCTGAAATTATGGTTTGAACAACCGGCGGACAACTGGGAAGAGGCTTTGCCCGTGGGTAACGGACATATCGGTGCCATGGTCTTCGGAAGGGTGGAAGATGAGCTGGTACAAATCAACGATGGAACACTATGGTCGGGAAAGCCGCAGCCACTGTCGGTTAACCCCTCCGCTTTCCCGAATCTCAAGCCGATTAGAGAGGCTATCGAACAGAAAGACTATGGCAAAGCGACAGCGCTATGCAAAAATATGCAAGGGTTCTACACGGAGAGCTATATGCCCCTCGGTGACATCAAAATCCATCAGACTTTCAACGACAACAGAAGACGGTTCGACAACTACAGGCGGGAGCTGATTCTCAACGATGCGGTAGCCAACACGTCTTTTTCTGTCAGAGGAGTGGACTTCACACGCGAGCTCATCGTGTCGGCACCCGACGACGTCATGCTTATCCGCTATACAGCATCGAAAGAGGGGGCACTCAACCTCGACCTCACCGTCGAATCACAATTAAGACCAACGGTCGTGGCTCAAGATGGAAGACTTATCATGAAAGGTGTCGCACCGGGAAGAGTCGACCCAAGCTACTACCAGCGCAAGGAGGGAGAGAGCATCATCTATGGCGACACAGACCAGAGCCGCGGCATGAGGTATCAGACGGATATCTCTGCTAAAAATGAAGGGGGAACTGTCACCGTTGACGACAAGGGAATTCATGTCAAAGGTGCAGATAAAGTCACTTTCTATCTCACTACTGCAACCAGTTTCAACGGTGCCTATAAGCATCCTTACACTGAGGGGAAAGACGAGAAAGCACTCGCCGATAATGCCATGCAAATGGCGCTGGCAAAATCGTATGAGACAATTAAAGCTGCTCATGTCGCGGATTTCCAAAAGTATTTCAACCGCGTCACTCTACAAATCGGTGATAAAACAACCGACAGCCCAAACGTGAAGGTGCCCACCGACCTCAGACTCAAAGTCTATGGATATGGATGTGAAGACCATCAGCTTGAGGAGCTATTCTTCCAGTTCGGAAGATATCTCTTGATTTCATCGTCAAGACCTGGAGGAACTCCAGCCAACCTGCAAGGGATATGGAATCCACATATCAGACCGCCATGGTCCTCTAACTTCACCATAAACATCAACACGGAGATGAACTACTGGCCCGCAGAGACGGGCAATCTCTCCGAAATGCATGAGCCACTGCTCGAATGGATTCAGCAGCTCGAAAAAAACGGAACCAACACCGCCAAGGAGTTCTACCATGCAAGAGGGTGGGTGGCACACCATAACTCCGACATATGGGCACTCGCAACGCCGGTGGGCGACCGGGGAGACGGCGACCCGCTTTGGGCTAACTGGTATATGGGAGGGGCATGGCTTTGCCAGCATCTCTGGGAGCATTATGCCTTTACTGGAGATAAGGAATATTTGAAAAAAGTGTATCCCACAATGAAAAACGCAGCGCTCTTCTGTATGGACTGGCTTATCGAAAGCAAAGAGCAAGACGGAAAGACATATCTGCTGACTTCTCCTTCCACATCTCCGGAGAACCACTTCAGATACAACGGAAAGACATACGCCGTAAATAAAGGAACAACTATGGACATCGCCATCATAAGCGACCTCTTCGCAAATGTCATCAAAGCGGCGGAAATCCTTGACACCGACAAGAAACTGCGAAGCCAGATTGCTGATAGGAAAAGCAGGCTGCTGCCTTATCGAATCGGCAAGCTGGGGCGCTTGCAGGAGTGGTATGAGGACTACGATGATGTGGATCCTCACCACCGACATATCTCTCACCTCTTCGCACTGCATCCGGGAAAGGACATATCGCCCATCAGGACGCCAGACCTCGCCAAGGCCGCTAACAGAACATTTGAGATTCGTGGCGACGAGGGGACTGGATGGAGCAAGGCATGGAAAATCAATTTCGCAGCACGGCTCCTCGATGGGCAGCATGCCTACAAGATGCTGCGCGAGACCATGAGCTATGTCGATCCCAAGAACCCAAGCCATGGAGGCACGTTCCCAAATCTCTTCGACGCACATCCCCCTTTCCAGATTGACGGCAATTTCGGTGCTACAGCGGGAATCATTGAGATGCTCCTGCAGAGCCATCTCGACGAGATTCACCTCCTGCCTGCTCTACCGAAAGAATGGAACTGTGGAAAGGTCACCGGACTTAAGGCGAGGGGAAACTTTGATGTGGATATCGAATGGAATGATGCCAAGCTGACAGCTGCCACAATCCGTTCTGTCATCGGAAGCGACTGCAAAATCCGGGCAGATGTTCCTATACAGGTGGAAGGAATCGGAACACAGTGCGTAAAGGAAGGCGATTACTATACCATCAGTTTTAAAACAGAGAAAGGAAAATTATATCAGGTAAAGTCAAAATGACACATTTTTGAGCTTTTTATGTGCAAAATGTAATAAAAAACTGAATTTTTTTTCATTTGTGAAGATTTTTTTATAACTTTGCACCAATATGTATAAATCATTTTTTTAATAAAAATCATTAATTATGCGAGTAGTTATTAAAGACGATTACGATGCCATGTCGAAATGGGCGGCCGATTATGTGGCTAAGCGCATCAACGATGCAAAGCCTACAAAGGAAAACCCGTTCGTGTTGGGATGTCCCACGGGCAGCTCACCGCTTGGATTGTATAAAAACCTCATTGAGATGTACAAGCAGGGACAAGTGAGCTTTAAGTATGTGATTACTTTTAATATGGACGAATATGTGGGGTTGCCGGAAGATCATCCTGAGAGCTATCATAGCTTCATGTGGAATAATTTCTTCAGCCATATTGACATAGAGAAGGAGAATGTGCATATTCTTAACGGTAACGCGGAAAACCTCATCGAGGAGTGCGACGCATACGAGAAAGCTATTGAAGAGGCTGGGGGGATCGACCTCTTCATGGGGGGGATCGGACCCGATGGACATATTGCCTTCAATGAGCCCTTCTCTTCCCTCGGTTCAAAAACACGTGTGAAAACGCTGGCAACTGACACTATTCACGCTAACAGCCGATTCTTCGACAACGACTTCAACAAGGTGCCTAAGCAGGCGCTGACTGTGGGAGTCGATACCGTGCTTGCTGCACGTGAGGTGCTTATTCTTTGTAGTGGACACAACAAGGCACGTGCGCTCAAACATGCCATCGAACAGCCAATCAGCCATGTCTGGACCATCAGCGCCATACAGCTGCATAAGCACGCTATCATCGTTTGCGATGAGGCCGCATGTGCGGAAATCAAAGTCGGAACTTACAAATACTTCCTCGAGAAGGAGAAAGGACAGCCGCTTATCAACTGGAGCGTCCGCAAATAACTACAGAATCATAACCCCGGAATCGTCGTCTCGACGGTATTAACTGGAATAAAGGGTGGCTTCATAAACGGAACAGAGTTTATGAAGCCACCCTTATATTATCTTAAAGGGAATAATAAATTATTCAACTTTCGCAAGTATTTGAAAAAACTGATAATTATTAAGTTCTGTTTATTTTTGAGTGATTCTAATATCGATTTATCATTGGAAAAACTATCGTCTACGAGCCTCAGGCTCGTTAACTCCCTTTTATAACTCCCTTTTTTACTTCCTTTTTTACTTCAGAAACTTGAATAAATTATTTTTGTTTCCCTTCCCTAAATGTAAATAACTAAAAAATGAAAACTATAATTTCTCAGCGCAATGCGGGCAATACTTAAACCCTTCTTCCACTTTCTTGCCGCACCGCGGACAACGGCCGTTTTTCACGCGCTTACGTGTCTCGTTGATGTATGTGGCAGATACGATACCTGTGGGTACAGCGATGATGGTATAACCCAACACCATTACCAATGCCGAAAGCAGACGGCCGGTTGTCGTCACGGGGGTAATGTCACCATAACCAACGGTCGTCATCGTCACGATGGCCCAGTAAATACTAGAAGGAAGATCTGTGAAGCCACTGCCGGGCTCACCGCTCTCAATCACATATTCTATCGTCCCGATTATCGTCACAAGTATCAGCACAAAAATCAGATAGACTAAAATCTTGCTCAGACTCCGTTTCAGCGACTGAAGCAGGAGGATACCCTCGTTCACGAAGGTGAACATTCGGAATATCCTGAAGACACGGGTCAGACGGAACGCGCGGATCATCACAAGATAATGGGCGCCGGGAAGTATAAGCGACAGATAGAGCGGGAGTGTGGAAAGCAAATCAACGATACCGAAAAAACTGAAGATATATTCCCTAGGCTTGGGATGACAGTAAATACGGACAGCATATTCAATCGTGAAGATAAACGTGATGACATATTCCGTGATGGTCAGAATGGTCTTCACTGTTTGCCCGGGGCGGGGGGTACTCTCCCATATTGCAACAATCACACTGATGAATATCACAACCAACAGTGTGATGTCATAGCGTTTCCCGGCTGGAGTGTCAGTGCCGAATATCACATTATATAAATTCTTCTTGCTGTACCACAGACGGCGTCTGCCCGCACTCATTTTTTTGGTTTTTGGTTTTAGGGGGTCAGTTTTTCCGGATAATCCGGTATGACTGGGATATCCGACTGCTCAATTCAATACTCAAAAAATCTCAGGATAAAGCATACCCTTGCAGATACCGTCTGCCACATCCTCACCGCAGAAATAAGCCACGATGTCGTAACTCAGCTGAAGCACGGCGGCTGGTCCCTTGCCAAGGAAGAACTGGCCGTCGCGGACAACAAGCTCACCTGTCGGCTCAGCACCGGTGAGAAAATCCTCAAATCCTGGATAACAGGTGGCTTTTAAGCCTTCAAGCAGCCCCAGATTGCCATATACCAGCGGGGCGGCACAGATGGCTGCCAATGGCTTACCCTCTGAATAGTGCTGCATAATCACACCACGGAGACCTGTGTGGCTGTCAAGATTCTTAGCGCCTGGCATACCGCCAGGAAGATAAAGCAAGGCGGCATCGCTGAAATCAAGGTTCTCAAACAGCTCGTCTGCCACGATGCCTACATTATGGGCACTGGTCACAATTTTATCGCCTGTCACGGATACCAAGCACACAGGCAGAGATGCCCGGCGGCATACATCTACAAAACCAAGGGCCTCGACATCCTCAAAGCCGTTGGCTAAAAACACATAAATCTTATCCATATAATATATAGTGTAATGTTTATTGAATTATGTTGTATCGAAATATTTCCGGGTTTTCCAAATCTTTCCCGATTTTCCAGATTCTCCGGTTTTGCCGTTTTTTCTGAGATTTTCCGGATTATCCGAAATAATTATTTTTGTTTAAACCTGTACGTAATGGTTCCTTTCTCGGCATTGTTGTCGCTAGAGCTGAACTTAGCCTTCCTGGCTGCCGCCAAAGCTGCGTTCTTCAGAGCCTGCGACGTATTGCCGCTCGTCACTGAAGCGCTTGTCACATTGCCCTGTGCGTTCACCACGATACTTACAACCACGGTGCCTTCGCTTGTCTGGTCAGCATAAGCGGGTTTCGGCAGACTGACAACCTTGCGTGACCCTACAACTGCCGACGAGCCAACGCCGCCCGGACCATTTGAGTTACCGCTCACGCCGTTGCCGTTCGACTTGCCTTGATTGCCTTGTCCCGACGTGTTGCCGCTGCTGTTCTGGTTATTCCCTTTGCCGAAGCCGCCCATACGGCTGTTGGCTTTCGCAGCTGCCTCGGCTCTGGCTTTAGCGGCTGCTTCTGCTCTGGCTTTCGCTTCCGCTTCAGCTTTGGCCTTGGCTTCTGCCTCTGCACGTTTCTTTGCGGCTGCCTCCTCGGCGGCTTTCTTCGCACGGGCTTCCTCGGCGGCTCTAGCTTTGGCATCCTCCTCGGCTTTCTTCTTGGCGGCTGCGGCTGCGGCGTCGGCTTTCTTCTTCGCTTCTAAGGCGGCTGCCTCTTTCGCTTTCTTTTCTGCGGCTGCCTTGGCGTCGGCTTCTGCTTTCTTCTTTGCGGCGGCCTCCTCTGCTCGTTTCTTTGCCTCGGCATTGTCGCGGGCACTTACGCTTGGCTCGTTCTTTTGTGTCAGCTGGGCTTTCTTGTTGCTCTCGTTCGTACGGTTCTCATTTGCTTTCGGAACAGCTGGAGCCGTGCGGGTGGGCTCGCTCTTCTTGGGCGTCTTGTCAGTAGCCTTCTGTTCTGCTGGTTTCGACACCTTTTTCTCAGGGGCAACCTCTGCTTTCCTGGCTGGTGCAACTGGTGCGGCAGGGGCCGGTTCGGCTTTCGGAGGGGTTTTCATGTCTGCACCGGAGGCATGGGCTTTCTCGCCTGAATTTGAAGGAGAACCTAATCCCTCATCAGGACCATTGACTTCGGGGCTGATAATCTTTTGGACAGGTGGCTTCACCTTCATTGGCTCCGGCTCCTCTTCCTTCTCCGGCTCTTCAACCTCTTCCTCCTCTTCCAGCTCGGTCTCGAGTATCACGGGGATGCCGTCGTCGCGAAGCTCCGGGCTCACTGCCTTCATCGTCAAAAACGACAACAGCAAAATCAGCAGGGCATGAATCCCAAGGGATATGCCGGCCGACAGGTAATTTCTGCCTTTATGACTTTCTTCTTCGTAATGCTCCATGTAAGTGGGGATTTTGGGGAGTGATCGTCTGGTTAATCAGATTTTTCCGAGTAATCAGATAATCCATCCGGCACTTCTTTTTCTTTTTTCTCTTTCGGAGGACGTGTGGCAAGCACCATCTTGAAATGATGGTCGTTGGCCACGTTCAACACATCCACGATATGCTTGTATGCCACCTTCTCATCGGCATAGAGCGACACAATCAGGTCGGTGCTGTCCGTCTCTGTCTGTGCTGAGCTCAGCACGTCGCCAAGCTCTTCAAGCGTCACCTCTACTTCCTCTTTGCCGTCGGCGGAGGCATAGATATGCTCCAGGCTGTCGATTGTCACGTAGGCGGCTCCCTGCATCGTCGTCTGCTTTTTACTCTGGGGCAGATTCACTTTCAAGGCGTTGGGCGACACAAGGGTGCTGGTTATCATAAAGAATATCAGCAGGAGAAAGATGATGTCGGTCATCGACGACATGTTGAACAATGGGGTCACTTTCGTGCGTCTGTGTAATGCCATGGCTCTCAGTCTTCGTTCATGATGTCCATAAATGCCAGCGACTTACGCTCAAGCTCGTTCACCACGCCGTCAACCTTGGCCACAAGGTAGTTGTAGGCGAACAGAGCCACGATTCCAACTATCAGACCACCGACGGTCGTAACCATTGCCTGATAGATGCCGCCGGAGAGCATGGAGATGTCAAGGTTTCCGCCTGCTTCCGACATCTGCCAGAAGGCCTGGACCATACCGATGACGGTGCCAAGGAAGCCAATCATGGGAGCACCACCGGAAATCGTCGCAAGAACATGCAGACGTTTCTCAAGGGCGGCTACCTCCAGGTTGCCGGTGTTCTCAATCGCTGTCTGAATCTCTGGAGCTGGCTGGCCCATACGGCTGATGCCGCGCTCGATAATACGGGATCCGGGGGTGTTTGTCACACGGCAGAAGTTGATGGCGGCTTTTGTCTCGCCGCTCTTGATGTAGTCACGGATACGATCCATAAACAGCGGGTCGTTCTTCTCTGCAGAACGGATGGCTATATACCGTTCCACGAAAATGTAAATGGCTATCACCGACAGGATACCCAGCACAATCATTATCCAACCGCCTTTCTCCAGGAGGTCCAATACGCTTAATTCATTCATTTTTTTGTTTGATTATTGATTCAAGTTTCTGATTTGGATTTTATCGTTATGGATGAGTTATTTCTTCTATAATACATCCATTCGTGTGTGTCAGGTAGTTTTGGCTGTAACGGAAATGAGTAAGAAAGTTGTACTGAGCCCATTTTCCTTGGGGGTGCGGGCATCTTGACCGCTATCACCCATGATTAGCACAGCAAACTTGTCTGCTTCCAAACCGTCTGCATAGCCAATTCTTAATGCTTACTTAATTCCTAATTCTTAATTATAAATTATTAATTATTAATTACTTCAAACATTCCTTATATTTCGCTATCGTCTCTTTCAGACCAAGGTAAAGGGCGTCGCATATCAGCGCATGACCGATGCTCACCTCGTCCGTCCATGGTATCTGCTGATGGAAATAAGCCAGATTCTCCAGGCTCAGGTCGTGGCCTGCGTTCAGACCTAAGCCGTTTTTCTTCACAATTCGGGCGGCTTCAACAAAGGGGGCAATGGCATTTGCAGGGTCTTTCTTATAAGCAGTGGCATAGGGCTCGGTGTATAGCTCAACACGGTCTGTGCCTGTCTTGACGGCGTACTCTATCATCTCCGGGTCTGCGTCAACGAAGATGCTGGTGCGGATGCCATATTCTGTGAATTCCGACACTAGGTCACTCAGAAAGTCAAAATTGTTTTTCGTGTCCCAGCCGTGGTTCGACGTGATCTGGTCCGGACTGTCGGGCACAAGGGTCACCTGGGTCGGACGGACAAGCTTCACAAGATCTATGAAGCTTTTTTGGGGATAACCCTCTATGTTGAATTCCGTACTTAACTGTGGTTTCAGGGAAATCACATCGTTGTAGCGGATATGACGCTCGTCGGGACGGGGGTGGACAGTGATTCCGTCAGCTCCGTAGGACTCACAGTCGAGTGCCACTTGAATGATATCGGGGTTATTACCCCCCCGGGCGTTACGGATTGTGGCTACTTTATTGATATTTACACTTAATTTCGTCATTTATGTCTTTTTCTCGTTTGGTTTTCAAAATTCTTTTACTATATTTGCAAAACTAATTACGTATTTCATGCAAAAATAGTGATTTTTTTGCTATCTAACGTATAAAATAACAATATTTTGTGGAAAAATAACATTTGAATGAATCTTTGTTAATATGATTGAACATAATAAACGTTTAAAATTCGCACTTTTCGGAAATCTGTATCAGGAGAAGAAAGCGGTAGCTGTGCAGAAATTCCTTGCAATTGCTGAACAGCACAATGTCGACATTGCCATTCAACGAAATTTCCATGAGTTTCTTGTCAACAACCTGCAGATTGCTGTGCCGGAATGTGAAATCATCGAAAACGATGATTTCTCTGCCGACTTCGTCGTCTGCATGGGGGGCGACGGCACATTCCTCAATGTGGCGGCGAGAGTGAGGGAAAAACAGATTCCGATAATCGGATTCAACACCGGACGGCTCGGATTCCTCGCCTCTTTCTCGCCAGAGAACATCGAGGAGACAGTCAGCGACATCTGTAAGGGCAATTTCACCGTACATAACCACACAGTGCTGCATGCCACAGCCAAAGGGCGGGAACTCGGAGGTATTCCTTTTGCGCTCAATGAGGTGGCGGTGCTCAAACATGATATATCGTCTATGATCAGCATTCATACGAGCATCGACGGGGAATATCTCACCACTTATATGGCGGACGGACTGATTATCGGTACTCCCACAGGCTCTACTGCATATTCACTCAGTGTGGGGGGGCCTATCGTCGTGCCGGAGGGCAACATCATCACGCTCACACCGGTGGCACCTCATTCACTCAATATGCGGCCGATTGTGCTTACCGACAAGTCTGAGGTGGAACTCACGGTCCAGAGCCGGTCGGGCAGTTTCCTGGTGGCTGTCGACGGCAGGAGCCAGAGCTATCCCGACAGCGTGGTCATCAGCATAAAAAAAGCGGACTACGACGTGAAAGTGGTCACAAAGCGAGGGCAGAGTTTCTTTTCCACACTGCGCAGAAAAATGATGTGGGGGGCCGACAGCAGAGGCTGACTGCCAGGCATTATGCTAACCGACAGTTATTATGAGATTCAATAAAACGAAATATTCCACACGTAAGCTTATCGCATGGCTCTGGAGCCACCATAGAGGATGCCGGCTCCAGGCCTTGGTCAATGTGGTCATCGGTCTGCTCCAGGTGGCGCTCGGACTGTGGGGAGTTGACCTCCTGCGGCAGCTTACTGACGCGGCGACCACAGGAACGGGTAATCTCACCTTGCTTGCCGTTGCTTTCGGAATGGTGTTACTCTTCGAGATGATTCTAAACATCATCAAGACTTGGGTGAGGGCGGTGCTTGGAGTACGCACTCAGAACATCATGCAGCAGGCGTTCTTTGCCAGGCTGCTCCATGGCGAATGGAGCGGAGTGGGTAAGATGCACAGTGGTGACATCCTTAACCGCCTGTTCGGGGATGTGTCCGATATCGTGTCTCTCATGACCGAAGTGGTCCCTTCGGCTGTCATCATCACCGTACAGTTCATCGCTTCTTTCATTTATCTCTACAGGATGGACTCTGCACTAGCACTTATTCTTATAGTCTCTGCACCTGTGCTCATGCTCCTCAGCAGGTATTACTTCCGGAAAATGCGGCGTATCGTAAGAAAAATCAAGGACAGCAACAGTGCGCTCCAGTCTATCATCCAGGAGAGTGTGCAGAACAAGATGGTGGTCAAGGTGATGGAGCAGTCCGACAATATGGTCAGCAAGCTCGACCGGAGACAGGCGGTCCTCAGATGGCAAATCAAGAAAAGGGCACGCTTCGCCATCATCTCAAAGACCTTGGTCAACATCGGATTCGCAGGAGGGTATCTCGCTGCACTCGTCTATGGACTTTTCCAACTTTATAACAAGGAACCGGGGGTCACTGTCGGAGTCATCATGGCGTTCACTCAGCTTATCGGACGAATACAGAAACCGATGCTCGACTTCGCCCGGCTGCTGCCTACCTTCGTCAACAGTCTTACCTCCGCCGAACGTCTCATTGAGCTGGAAAGCCTGCCGCTCGAAGATGATAACTATCAGAGACATATACAGGGACTCCTCGGAGTGAGGTTCGACAATGTGTCGTATAAATACACGAAGAACGGACGCGACGTACTGCGCAATTTCTCATACGACTTCAAGCCGGGCACCTTCACTGCCATCCTCGGAGAGACAGGGGCGGGGAAGACCACGGTTATCAGAATCATGCTTGCGCTCATCAAGGCTAATGCAGGAAAGGTTACGATTTATTCCGACAAGGAGGAGTGTGAGGTTGATGTGTCTACGCGTTGCAATTTCTCCTACGTTCCACAAGGCAACTCGCTCTTCAGCGGAACCATCAGAGAGAACCTCCTTTTCGGTAATCCCAATGCCACTACCGCACAGATGAAGGAGGCGCTACATATCGCTATGGCGGATTTTGTGTTCGAACTGCCAGAGGGGCTCAACACTGTATGCGGTGAAGGTGGAGGAGGGCTTTCCGAGGGTCAGGCACAGCGTATCGCCATCGCCAGGGCTATTGTTCGCCCTTCAAAAATACTTCTGCTCGACGAGGCTACTTCGGCACTCGACATCGACACGGAGCAAGAGCTGCTGCTCAGAATCAAACAGCATTATAAAGACTCAACCGTCATCTTTGTCACTCACCGTCTCGCCGTCGTGGAATTCACCACCGACAACCTCCGCATGGAACGCAATCATTAAGCATTGTCTGTCATCTTTTAAATATCATATCTATAGCCCCTATAGACTCTATAGCCACTATAATATCTATAGCCACTATAAAAAACTATAATATCCCAACCGAATCAATAATTCTCGTCTTCTAAAAAACTTCCCAACTCTTAAAATCAAAAATCATGTTAGAATATCTCCACGGAAAATTAGACGACCTCACTCCCGCCACAGCCACTGTGGAGTGCCATGGTGTCGGCTATCTGCTTAATATCTCTCTCAACACATTCTCTGCCATACAGGGAAAAACCGAGGTCAAACTCTATGTATATGAGGCTATAAGAGAGGATGCATGGGTGCTCTTCGGATTCTCCACCAAGCAGGAGCGTATGCTTTTCCTGCAGCTTATCTCTGTCAGTGGGGTGGGAGGTAACACAGCACGCACCATCCTGTCCGCTTTTACACCGGCAGAACTCTGCGACGTCATACTCAACGGCAACGACAAGGTGCTAAAAACGGTCAAGGGACTGGGTGCGAAAACATCACAGCGTATCATCGTCGAACTCAAAGACAAAGTGGCATCAATCGGTATCACACCCACTGCCATTGAAGCGGGAGAACAGACCGCCACGCAAGTCAACCAGCAGGTATATAACGATGCGTGTGAGGCGCTCAAGGCTCTCGGATATTCTCCCGCACCGGTGGCAAAGACAGTCAAGGCCATCCTCAAGGACGAACCAGACGCAACTGTCGAAAAAGTCATCAAACGTGCATTCAAAATGCTCTGATGTCCCCCCTCTCAACCAGAACCACACTCTCGTCTTCTTGCCTTCTCCTCTTCTTGTTCCCCCCTTTGTTGAGTGGCAGCCATCTTCAGAGTAAATACACTTTTCACTATTAACTATTCACTTTTAACTAAACATATGACTTCTCCAACTATAAAGAAAGAACAGATTCTCGTAAGAATCACAGGGCAGGACCGCCCTGGTCTCACTGCCTCAGTCATGCAAATCCTGGCTAAATATAATGCGCATATCCTCGATATCGGTCAGGCTGACATCCACAGCACACTCTCGCTCGGTATTCTCATTAGAATGGACGAGGCAAACTCCGGACAAGTCATGAAAGAACTCCTGTTCAAGGCGACAGAACTGGGGGTCAATATCGGATTCTCGCCAATTGCAGAGGATGAGTACGAGGACTGGGTTAACCGTCAGGGTAAAAACCGCTATATCCTCACCTTGCTTGGACGTCATCTTTCTGCAGCCCAGATTGAGGCTGCCACACGCGTCATCGCCGAACAGGGACTGAATATCGATGCCATCAGACGACTCACCGGACGGCAGTCGATGCGAAATCCGGAGAGAAACCACACGCGTAAATGTATCGAGTTATCTCTCCGCGGAACGCCAAAAGACCGTGTGGAGATGCAGGCGGAGCTGATGCGCCTTTCTGCCGACATGGGAATGGATTTCTCGCTGCAGCTCGACGATATGTACCGTAGGATGCGCCGGCTCATCTGCTTCGATATGGACTCCACGCTTATACAGACTGAGGTTATCGACGAACTTGCCATGAGGGCTGGGGTGGGCGACAAGGTCAAAGCCATCACCGAACGGGCAATGCGTGGGGAAATCGATTTTAAGGAGAGTTTCACAGAGCGGGTGGCGCTGCTCAAAGGGCTGGATGTCAGTGTTATGAAGGAAATCGCGGAAAATCTGCCTATCACTGAGGGAGTGGACCGTCTGATGTATGTGCTCAAGCGGTATGGATATAAAATCGCGATTCTGTCGGGCGGGTTCACTTATTTCGGGAAATACCTGCAGGACCGCTATGGAATCGATTATGTATATGCCAATGAGCTGGAAATCGACGAAAACGGAAAACTCACCGGCCATTATGTGGGAGAAATCGTCGATGGAAGGCGGAAGGCGGAACTGCTCAGGCTCATCGCCCAAGTGGAGAAAGTGGATATCCGCCAGACCATCGCTGTGGGCGATGGTGCCAACGACTTGCCCATGCTCTCGCAGTCAGGACTCGGCATCGCTTTCCACGCTAAACCCCGTGTCGTTGCAAACGCACAGCAGTCCATCAACACCATTGGCATCGATGGCGTGCTCTATTTCCTCGGATTCAAAGATTCCTATCTCGACGAGAAAGGAAATGCATAATGTTTAATCATGAATTAATGTCCAACGAACATCGGTTGGGGGGGTGCCCGTGTCTGACGAACAGCAGACGGACGAAGCATGCTCCCAAAGACATCCGCAAAGTAGTAAAAACTGACAACTAAAAGCTAATGATTACTGAAATGGGTTGATTGAGTTGTATCTGTCTTGTATCTCTTGCTCAATATTTCCCTCTTTGTGTTGAGCCACTTCTTCTTCGGCAAGCAGATTGGCTGCAAGTTCTGCATCAGCGTCAGCTCCTTCTGCGTCGCCAAGACCACGCTTCATATCACTTCGCAGCTGGATAATCTGAGCATATTCACCATTCTGTTCAATCGCATCGCTTATAGTCTCTTCTGCACCTACATAATCGCCCGACTGTATCTGAAGGGAAGCTATCCTGACATAACCCTCATGGTTGAACGGATTTTCAGCTATCACCTCCTTGTAGCTCGACAAAGCTTCTTCGGTTTTGTTGGTCAGCTCAAGCAGTTCGCCACGAAGCAACTGGACATCGTCACTCACGTCTCCGGCTGTGAGCAACTGATCAATGTCTGCCAAGGCATCTGCGTATTTCCCCTCTTCTTTGTATATCTGGGCACGGAGCAGATAAGGCTCGTTCGAATCACCACGCAACTCAACAGCACGGGTGGCATTGCTCTCTGCAGATGCCAGGTCGTCTGTGGCAAGATGCTTCTCCGCAAGCAGATAATAAGGAGTAGGACGGTTGGCATCCAGGCTGATGGCGTGTTCGCATGCCTCGTCCATCTCATCGTAACGCTCTAACTGATATAGCAGATGGGCAAGACTCAATGGATGGTTCACTTGTGCTGGATACAGCTCACACAGTTCTTTAACCTCCTCTACTGCCTGCTCTATGTCGTTGTTGCGGATGTAGGCATTGACCAATGCCACGTGTGCCTCCTCGTCTTCCTTGATGTCAAGTGCATGGGTCAGGTAGGCGATGGCATGGGCCAGACGACCTGTCTGATAGGCCTGAATTCCATTGAATTTCAACACGTCGAAGTTGTTTGCATCTCGCTTTGATTCGCGCTCTTCCTCGCTCGGCTCTTTGCCGCTGAATAATTTTTTGAAAAATCCCATTTTTAATTGTTTTTATGTTGTTATTCAGGATATTTGATGGTAAATGAATCTGGCAACTAAAATTATCAAGAACTAAAAACTAACAACTAAGGCTTATCATTCCAGCATCCATCTCCAATTCCTCCTCTTCTATCATCTCACGCAACGCCGTGTCTATCTTGTCGCGGTTCACATTCAGCTTGTTCAGTTCTTTCACACTATGCCATTCACCGTCGCGCAGCATGTCCGAAATCTGTTTGCGAACGGACGGAGAAGCAGACTCTGCCTTTTTTTTCCGCCTGCGTCTGCACACATCACACTGACCACAGTCTTCCACATCTTTTTCTCCGAAATATTCCAGTAGCAGACGGCTGCGGCACTGGTTATTCGACGACGCGTACTTCAGCATCTCTTCTATACGTATGCGGTAGTCTTCCTTGCGGTCTGCATAGACGTTCGGGGCAATATACAAGTCGCGCCCTTCCACACGCCCGGTCATGTAGGTGATCGTCGGCTGGTTGCTGCGGGGGATATAGTCGATGATGCGGTGCTGAGAAAGATTTTTCAGCTCCTCGTAGATGGGCTCCACACCGATGCCCGTGATATGCGACATCTGAAGCTCGTCGATATATACGTAGTCGGCAAACAGACCGGTGTAGGTGCGGAGCAGGCAGTTGATGACGGTCTCGCGTCGTTGGCTGCCCTCATGAAGACGGTAGAGGTCTTCTTTGCTCAGGACGAAACGCACACGCGACTTGAACTCCGGGTCTGTGCAGTAGTCAATATAGCCGGCGTTATGAAGCAGATGGAGTGCACTGTCGGTCTGAACGGCAAACTGACGGAATGCCTGGCAGAATTTCTCCATGCTGAACTGAAACGTGCGGTTTTTACCTTCATCGATACCCACCTGAAAAAAATAGCAGATGTTGTCGTAGGTGTCTTTGATATAGTCAATGTCAGGATAGGTTTCGGATATCCTGCGGCGTAGTTTGCCCTGGTCCTGGTTGTTATATAGCAGCACGGCGTATGAGCGTTTGCCGTCACGGCCTGCACGGCCTGCCTCCTGAAAATAGGCTTCTATTGAGTCGGGCACGTTGTAATGTATCACCAGCCTGACGTCGGGCTTGTCAATACCCATGCCGAAGGCATTGGTGGCGACCATCACGCGGCAGCGCCCTTTCGTCCAGTTGCGCTGACGTAGGTCGCGCTCTGCCTCGGTCAGTCCCGCATGGTAGTTCTCGGCACTTATACCGCATTCCTCCAGGTGATGGGCAATCTCACTCGTCAGACGGCGCGAACGGGTATACACAATCGCGCTGCCGCCCTGTACGCTCGACAGGATATGTATCAGCTCATCCTCTTTGTTCTCTGTCTCTCGTACCACATAAACCAGGTTTTTGCGCTCGAAACTCATCGAGAACACGTTCTTCTCCTGAAAGAAGAGACGGTCTTGAATGTCATCAACCACTCTTGGGGTGGCAGTGGCAGTCAATGCCAGTACAGGCACGTGGTAGGGAATCAGACGGCGCAGATTGGCTATCTCAAGATAGGCGGGACGGAAGTCATAACCCCATTGGGAGATGCAGTGCGCCTCATCCACGCATATCATGCAGATATTGCGCATATAGCGCAGTTTCGCCTGAAAGAGCTCGGTGCCTAAACGTTCAGGCGAAACATAAAGAAACTTGAAGTTACCATAGATGCAGTTCTCAAGCACACGCTCTATCTCACTGCGGATCATGCCCGAATACACTGCCTCGGCTTTGATGTCGCGAAGACGCAGCTGTGATACCTGGTCCTTCATCAGAGCAATCAACGGTGTGACAACGATGCACATGCCGTCCATCGCCAAAGTCGGAACCTGAAAGCAGACCGACTTTCCACCGCCTGTGGGCATCAGGCCAAGCGTGTCTTTTCCCGACCCGATAGAGCTGATGATTTCTTCCTGTATGCCACGAAACGAGTCGTAACCCCAAAAATCTTTCAGTATCTTCTTATAGTCCGACAGTTCCAAATTCCACCTGTGGTTTTTATGCTTGTTGAGAGATTCGTCAGTTTATAATCAGCGAGTTATAATGAATAGCTATTCCGTTTGCTCTCATTTACTAAAGTAAATACACTTTTCACTTTTCACTATTCACTTTTCACTAATTATTCTTCATTCTTCATTGGCTTTGCCGAACCTGCTCACGCTCGGCATAGTAAGAACAAGTTCTTCCTCTGCACTCACTTAATCGCAGGTTTCTTCATTCATCATTCTTCCTTTCTTTCTCTTCTTTCTCTTCCGCCTTGATATCCACGATCAGCAGCTGGATATCCCCTTTCTTGTGCGTGTTGTCCTCAAGTGTGTAGGCAATGTCGAACGAACGTTTCGTCTTGATATAACGTGCATGGGAACTCTGACCAAAGGCGATGCCGTTCATCACATGGTTGGAGTTCAAATCCACCAGCTCAAGCTTGATATGTTCCTGCTCCCTGCCCACTACCTTGCTCGTGCCGTAGTCATATACCTCTCGCGTCATGAACGTGGGCTTGGGGTTTTCAGGACCGAACGGACGCAGTTTTTTCAAGTCACAGAAAAACTTGTGGTTGATTTCCTGGAATCGTATCTCAGCGTCGATGTCAAGGTTGGCCTTTGTCTGGTTAGGTGAGATGTGGGTACTGACATATTCCTCAAACATCTCACTGAATTTATCCACGTTCTCAACCTTCAGCGACAGACCGGCGGCGTAGGGATGACCGCCGAAATTCTCAAGAAGACTGGAGCAGTGCTGGATGGCTTTATATACGTCGAAGTTGCTCACACTCCTGGCTGAGCCTGTAGCCATGTCACCGGTGCGGCACAACACTACTGCCGGACGGTAGTACAGTTCAGTCAGACGGGACGCAACTATACCGATTACGCCTTTGTGCCAGCTCTCCTCGTAAATCACCATCGAGCTCTTGCCTGCCATCTCCGGGGTCAGGTCAACATAGATGTTTGCCTCCTCAGTCATCTTCTTGTCCAGTTCCTTGCGCTCCTCGTTATACTGGTTAATCACGCGGGCTTGCTCACGGGCAAGGTTGATGTCGCGCTCAACAAGCAGACGGACCGACTCCTTACCGTTCTGGATGCGCCCTGAGGCGTTGATGCGCGGACCAATCTTGAAGATGATGTCGCTCATCGTAATCTCACGGCCGGTCAGACCACAGATGTCTTTGATGGCCTGAAGACCAACACACGGGTTGTTGCTCAGCTGGCGAAGGCCATGATAGGCGAGCACGCGGTTCTCTCCCATGATGGGCACGATGTCAGAAGCGATACTCACAGCTACTAAGTCCAGCAGCGGTATCAGCGTGTTGAACGGGATGCCGTTGCTGATAGAGAAGGCCTGCATGAACTTGAAACCGACACCGCAGCCCGACAGCTCGTTATAGGGGTAGGTGTTGTCTGGGCGCTTAGCGTTCAGTATCGCCACGGCGGGAGGCAACTCCGCGCCTGGTACATGGTGGTCGCAGATGATGAAGTCGATTCCCAGACTTTTGGCGTAGGCTATCTCCTCAACGGCTTTGATGCCGCAGTCGAGGATGATGATAAGCGATACGCCTGTCTCCTTGGCATATTCTATACCCTGACGCGACACGCCGTAGCCTTCGTCGTTGCGGTCGGGGATATAGTAGTCCATGTTAGAGTAATAATTCTGCAGATAACGGTAAACCAGCGCCACGGCTGTGCAGCCGTCAACGTCATAGTCACCGTAAATCATGATGCGCTCTTTACGGCCCATGGCAGTGTTCAACCGCTCAACGGCCTTGTCCATGTCCTGCATCAGAAAGGGGTCGTGGAGCGACTGAAGATGAGGACGGAAGAAGGCGTGGGCTTCTTCGGCGGTCGTTATGCCGCGACGTAGCAGCAGCAGGCAAATCACGGGACTGATGTTCAGGTCCACTGAAAGCTTAGCCGCAGCCGCTTGCTCTTCGAGAGACGGTGAGGTGTAATTCCATTTGTAATTCATTATATATTGTTTTTTTATTTTTCTGCTCTCAAATTATGCGGTCAGGACTGAATCTTTTTATTTTCAGATATTTAGTTGACCGTTTAAAACCATTTTGTTCGCTTTACCGCATAATATGTTCCAAAATTACAAAAAAAAAATCAATTATCTGCCATTTTCCTTGTTAATAATGTGTAAAAATTTTTATTTTACCTTCAGAACCAACTAACCATACATCACCGAACGCAGTCCATTAGGAGCTGACGATTTCTTTCGTCATGCAGCAGCAACATTTCTTGTTCGTACCAAGCCCATCACCGAAACATCACCGAACGCAGTCCATTAGGAGCTGACGATTTCTTTCGTCATGCAGCAGCGACATTTCTGGTTCGTACCAAGCCCATCACCGAAACATCACCGAAGGTAGTCCCATTAGGAGCTGACGATTTCTTTCGTCATGCAGCAGCGACATTTCTGGTTCGTACCAAGCCCATCACCGAAACATCACTGAACGCAGTCAATAGGCAGAGTAAATACACTTTTCACTATTCACTATTAACTATTCACTTTTCACTTAGAAGGTTAACCCTATAAAATTATTATACCCATGGGCAAATCACTTGCCTATGGGTATAAAAAAAGGGGAAACGCCTTTCCCCAATCTTGTTAACCTTAAATCTAATACTATGAAAAACACGATGCAAAGTTACGGCTTTTTCGCCTATCTGCAAGTCTTTTTATGAAAAATATCAGATTATTTGTTGTTTTCTTGACATGAGTCAATAAATGTGTGAAATTCGCACAAAATTGTTTTTATTTGTTCTTTACGTAGTAAGCAAGACCACGTACCACATTTTCCTTTACGGCGTTGCTCGATAGTGTGGCTCCAGTGATGCCATCCACTTTTAGTGTCTGGGCTGCCTTCACACTCTTACCATTCCATTTACCCAGGATTCCGTCACTCACTTTCTTGAAGAATTTGGGAGTCTCCTTGTTGGCAAGTGCCTCGATTTTCTGGATTTTGTCCTTTTTGATGTATATCTTTAGCGGGGTGGGCGACTGATAACCTTTCACATCCTGAGCCAATGTGGTGGTGTTGATAACATAAGTTCCGTCTGCCTGTTTAGTCAGAGGCTTGTCAGATTGGTGCATAAAACTCGATGCGCAAATGGCAAGGATACACACTGCGAATACATAGATGATTCTTTTCATAATTACTGTTTTGGTTAAATTTTTTTTATTTTTTGTCGTTTCTTCGTTTGAATATGCGAAGTTAACAATTATTTTCTGTTTTTTATTCGTTTTTATTTACTTTTCTGAACAAAATTAACTAATTTTGTGACTTGATTTCTCTTTCGTTTCATTTTTTACGAAAAATTGGGATGATAGAGACATTTTTTAT
>JAEEGL017306617.1_pt1 | contig 27129 bp, 32 predicted proteins | sample 9134231 | NCBI WGS metagenome assembly JAEEGL01 (sample SAMN16246548, study PRJNA631951) | gut metagenome | biome: gut microbiome; feature: rumen; material: fiber-attached | host: Bos | place: Iran: Karaj | collected 2018-10 | reverse complement strand
CGAGAGTCACCCCGCCGCCGTTGCGCATCCAGCGATCGTAATGCTTGAGACTATCGGGGGAGAGCCCCGCAATGCTTTCGTCCGTGATCTCCTCAAAGAGGAAGGCGCAGTTTAAGAGCATGTCCTCGTGATTGCCGAGAATATATTCGACGTTCGGCTGCGCCATGATCCAGCGCAAAAGCTCAACGCCGCCGTCGCCGTTGCGGTCGATGACGTCGCCGATTACGTAAAGCGTATCCTCATCGGAAAAACCCACCCTGTCAAGCAGAGCCTTTAGCTTTTCAAGCGGATAGCCGTGAAGATCGGAGATGGAGTAGGTGCTCACTGATTATCCTCGAGAGGTTTTGATGCTATCAAGTTCTGTAAACCGTCTTTTATTCTAAACTCCCCTCTGTATGCACGCTGATATGATGGATGGTAACATGCAATTAAAACTTTTCCCTTGTATTCGGTTGCTTTATATACACGTGTTAAAATATGATTATCATACTCAAAACGATACTCAAATCCGTTTACAAGATTGACATGTTTTTCGTTGCAAATCAAGGCTTCAAAAATGTCGCATGTTGTTATAATGAATCGACCACGGATATTATCGATAAGAAACCTTCGATTCGATGCAATGACTTTTATATCGGATTTTTTTGTGATCCCGTTATATGGTAGTGGTCTAGCTTTGCTCAATTCGTTAAGTACACTTTTATACTGGTCAGAAGCACTCTTTTCGCCGCAAAAAGGGAAGACGTTTATAAATGCACACCGGTTTAAAGCGTGAAGAGTATCATTATCGTTTAAGACAGAGGATGCCATTATTCCAAAGGCTTTGTGATAAGGGTTGTTTGGCTTTTTCCCAAGGATATCTTCCTTGAACCAAAAACCACGAACATCGTCTTCCTTCGCATCTGGCTCCTTTAACACAAACAGTATTTCGCACTCCTTGGAATTGCCCAAATAGCCTTCAATAAAAGTTTCTCCATACTTGCAAAACAGACTTTTTACATCACACATTTTCTTTATCTCCTCATTGTTCTTCAATAATGCTTTCATCCAAGGCGCAGATCAATTCCGTTGCCACGGCAATAAACTCATCGGATATCTCCTTGATCTCATTCGCTAAGTCCTTGCACCTCATAAGCTCGGCAGCATCGCCTTGAAGCTTGCTTACATCACCGTTTTCAAACGCGAATATTGCCGACTTCAGCTTTTCAGTCAGCAGCAACCGGTAGCGCCATCTTAAAAACTCTTTCAGATCCAACAGATCCATTACTAAATCGCAGGGATCAAGATAGCCGTCGATATCGCCGTCCTCGTTTGAAAGGTCTGACAGGCATTCGATGCTCATCATCTCGGGGAATCCCGCCCCATATTCCTCGTTCAAATGCCGGACCAATTCACGTGACCCCAACTGTTCAAGTTCATCAAGCTTTTTCTTGAAGGCATTTACTTTTTCGTTATTGGTGATCATATTACGTATTTATCTCCCTTCTTTTTGCCTATAACAGTATATAAAAACTATACTGGCATGTCAACCGCCCCTATTATAAATACCATGATCCATGCGCCGATTTTGTCCCATCGGGTGTTGTATCATTGAGAAAAACACCGGGGAGGCAAATATGGATCAGTTATTCATCGGCTACGACAAGGACTTTTACGACGCGATACCTTACGTCAAGGTCGAACCGGGTCCCAACGAGGATCCGTACCCTCAGCGATGGGCGATAGAGCCCTCGTTTGTTGAGATCGCGTCGAAGCTCCTTTTTCAAAAGAACAATGCAAAGGTCTACGAAGAATACGGCCTGCCGGATGACGATGAGATCCGCCGGTTCATACTTGATCATCCGCAGCTTCTGTTTTATGCACCAGAGCTTAAAAAGATTTGGGACTTGCTTGGAAAAGTTTCGCCGTTCATGAAGCTTTTACAGAATCAGTATCTTCTTACGGCAACAATGAAAACATTGCATTTTTCCGAACCGGCACACATTGCTCTAAAGCTGTTCTGCGAGGCGGTAGGTGCAGACGCTTTTGCTAACGTGCTGATTTCAGAGGAAGATGAAGGTTATTTGCTCCTAAATACCGCTGAATACTACTGGAGTATTAACGAAGATGCAAAGGAACATGCCTTCGAGTTGCTAAAGAACAAGCCTGTTGCGGATGCGTTGTATGAAATACTTTCCGGACCACGTTATTCATCGCCTGTTTATGGTTTAAGACGTCACGGAGACGACCGTGTCATTGGCGAGTATTCCTTTGAGAGGATAGGCTCTGAACGAACGTCCGATGAATTGGCGGAATGGTTTTCGGTTTCGCTAAAGGAGTTTTTCTTTAACCTTTACTTTGAAACCATAAAGCATTTTGCCGTATATAATAAGCAAAAAACTCCTGTTGCACTTTTGAAGATCGAAGACGGTACTCTGAATGAAATCATTACCGACCGTGACGTCTCCCTGACCGAAAACGGCCTCCTTGCGGCTATCCTCAACTGGCTGCTTGACGTCGGCTATTCTATGGGTAAGGATACGCTGAAGGAGGAAGGGGAATGAGCGAAGCAAAGCGCGGCGTATTCTGGCTGATCGACGAGGAGCTCCTTTGCTTCCCGTTTAACGGAAACGCGGAATACGGCGTTGCCAAATCCGGGAATACGTATAACCATAAGCTCCTTTGGGAGCACGTCCGACCGAAGGGCTGCAATAAGCCCTACAACTACTATCCCCGCGGGCGCGTGGAGATCGACGCTCATGGCTGCCCGGTCGTATTCATGAGTCCGCATATCGACGCGGTGTATATCCCGGAGATCATGGCGGCCTTCTCGCTCTTGGACGAGCCGAGGGTTATTATAGACGGCAGCAGACACTATCGATCACATCAGGACTCGTAGCTTTTTAGGACTGAAAAGAACAAATCTGTCTCTTTCGCTTTTCCCAGACATTTTCCCAGACATGCAGGTAAAAACAGACAAAAACCGGCTGCGACAAGCTGCCACACGCTACAACAGATGGTCTCGAAAAAGCCAATAAAAAACTGGGAAAACTGCGAAAGAGCACGATAAATCACATCAAATATAAAGCCCTCAGGGTGCGTTGGTAACGAAGAGGTAGGCAGTCCGAATCTGCTCACCGGCTCCACAGGATCCCGATGGGCTTTCGTTCATCGGGATCCTGCTTTTATTTTCCTTTTATCTAAACCGATCATATTTATACTGTTATTCTCGAATAAGGTATGATATAATATCCCAAACGGCTTCGAGCTGAAGTCTCATTGTCACAGGAGTAAAGGAGATCGATCCGCATTCGGGGTATATGAAAAAGAAAAAGCTTTCATCTTTTCAAATAGTCATTATTGGCTTCCTCGGAGTAATTCTAATTGGATCGCTCCTGCTTGTTTTCCCGTTCTCCTCAAAGGCAAGGCAATGGACTGCGTTCGACACCGCGCTGTTTACTTCCACTTCCGCAGTATGCGTTACTGGCCTCGTGGTCAAGGATACCGCTTCTTACTGGTCGATATTCGGCCAGGCAGTCATCCTTGTGCTCATTCAGATAGGAGGACTCGGAATAGTCTCGGTCGCGGCGTTCATAGCCGCTGCGTCGGGCAGAAAGATCTCGCTCCTTGAGCGAAGCATGCTTCAGGACAGCTTTTCCGCTCATCAGTTGGGCGGAATAGTCAAACTGACCTGGTTTGTTTTCAGGGTCGCCTTGATAGCGGAGTTCGCAGGCGCTTTGGCTATGCTGCCGGCTTTCATCAGATCCTTTGGAGCTCACGGCATTTGGATGGCCGTTTTCCATTCCGTCTCGGCATTTTGCAACGCCGGATTCGATATTATGGGGGACAAGGTCGGCGAGTTCTCGTCGCTGACCTTCTTCAGCACCGATCTCGGAGTCATAATACCCGTGTGCGTGCTGATCCTTTTCGGCGGGATAGGCTTCCTGACCTGGGACGATATCGTCGCAAACAAATTCAAACTTAAGAAATACCGTATGCAGAGCAAGGTGATACTCGTTACCAATGCGATCATCATCGCCGTTCCTGCCGTATTGCTCTTCATAACCGATTTTACGGATCTTCCGATAAAAGACAGGATATGCCTTGCTCTGTTCCAGACTATCACGCCTAGGACCGCGGGGTTCAATACTGCCGATCTTTCCGCCATGACGGGAGTCGGAAGACTCTTGATCATAATACTCATGCTCATCGGCGGTTCGCCGGGATCCACTGCGGGCGGTATGAAGACCACTACCGCGGCCGTGCTGTTCGCAAACGCCATATCCGTATTCCGCAGTAAAAAGAACGCGCAGATGTTCGGGAGAAGAATAGAGGACGGCGTTGTGAAAAGCGCCGCGACGCTGCTGCTCCTGTATCTCGTACTTGCATTCACCGGAGCGTTCATCATCAGCGCTTCGGAAGGGATCCCGTTCAACGAGTGTATTTTCGAGACCGCTTCCGCGATCGGCACCTCGGGTTTGTCCCTCGGCATCACTCCCTCGCTTGGGCTCGGCTCGCATATCATTTTGATGATTCTTATGTTCTTCGGCCGCGTGGGCGGACTGACTTTGATATTTGCCGCTCTCGGAAACAAGTGCACGCAGGTCTCCCAGTGCCCCGTTGAAAAAATCGTTGTCGGATAATAAGGAGGTAATATGAAATCTTTTTTGATCATCGGCGCTGACAATCTCGGGACTCTTATCGCGAAGCACCTCCGCGATCTCGGACATCAGACAATGGCCGTCGACAGGGACGAGGAACGCATTAATAATATCATGCCGTTCGTCACAGACGCTCAGATAGGCGACAGCACGAACGAGCTGTTCTTGAGGTCTCTCGAGATAGATTCATACGACGCGTGCTTCGTTACCATATCCGAGGATTTCCAGAGCTCGCTCGAGACCGCTTCTCTTTTGAAAGAGCTCGGCGCAAAGCTTGTCGTATCGCGCGCCGACCGCGACGTTCAGGCTAAGTTCCTTTTGAGAAACGGCGCAGACGAAGTCATCAACCCCGAAAAACAGATCGCGGAATGGGCTGCGATCACTTATGCTTCCACGCATATTCTCGACTACGTAAAGCTCGATGACGAGCATGCTATTTATGAAGTCACTGTCCCGAAGGACTGGGTGGGGAAGACCGTAGGACAGATAGATATCCGAAAAAAATACGGCGTTACGATACTCGCGGTCAAGGAGAACGGAAGGATGATATTGAGCGTCAATCCCGATACAATGCTGACAAGCACGAGGACCATGCTCGTTCTCGGGGAACGCAGAGACCTGAAAAAATGCTTCCGCATCTGAGCATGGCATAAATAATTATATTATTTTTCCATAAAGTATTGATTTTTCATCTAATATGCTATATTATATAGATACATTCTTTTAAGGAGGAATTGATATGAAATCTTTTAAGAAGTACATCGCCGAGTTCCTCGGCACGCTCTTCCTTGTCTTCTTTGCTTGCGGCGTCGCGAGTGCGACCACCGTACTTGAGGGAAACAACGGACTGTTCACCGTAGTCGTTGCGCTTGCGTTCGGCCTTGCCCTTATCGCGAGCATCTACACCATCGGCAATATCTCGGGTTCCCACATCAATCCCGCGGTATCGCTTGCTATGCTCATTGACGGGCGTATTTCGATAGTTGACTTCATCGGTTACATCATTGCTCAGTTCCTTGGCGCGATCGCCGGCGCTGCTCTCCTTCTCATATTCGTTCCGAAGACCGGCCTCGGCACTAACGGATTCGATACGGCTGTGATCGGCACTTTCCCCGCAATTATTCTTGAGATCCTGCTTACCTGCCTGTTCGTATATACCGTAATGTGCACCACCGCTCAGAAGAACTTCCCCGGCGCGGGCATCGTTAACGGCCTTGTTCTCACTCTTGTTCATCTGCTCGGCATCCCCTTCACCGGCACTTCCGTCAACCCCGCCAGGAGTTTCGGTCCTGCCCTTATTAAGGCCTTCCAAGGCGACACCGCCGCGATCAGCCAGTACTGGGTATTCCTTGTAGCTCCTCTTGTAGGCGCTGCGCTCGCTGCTCTTATCTACAAGCTTCTCCATAAGTGTGACTGCGAGAAGAAATAAGCTGAAATCGATCAAGGGGGAGTTTTGCCCCCTTTTTATTTTGCCTGGAAGGTGCTATAATACGATATAAGAGTTTTCGTCGGGAGTTGTATTCTTGAAAAAGCATTATCGCAAAAAAAGAATAACAAGACGAAGAAGGTCCCTGAGCGCAAGCAACTGGGGCCCTATACTCAAGCTCTCGCTGACCGTGATCGCCGGGCTTGCGGCGCTTTTCATACTCGTTATCGGCACCATGGTGCTTCTTGAGACAGTTTTTCACGTTGACACTCCGCTCCCTCCCGACGGGATAATCGCGAACATCATGAAAAAGGCTTCGAAGGGGAACGACGTGCTTGTCGTCACGCCGACTCCTTACTATACTCCTGTGCCCACCGCGACGCCTCATCCCATGCAGCTTTTCGACCCCGAGACGATGGAGAAGGAGGTCGTGCTTTCCGCCGAGTATCAGTATTACTGGTTCGGAGATCCTCAGTTCAACGGCGGTAAGCTGATATTCTCCGCCGGCAAGGTGATGGGCGACAACGTCAAGATGTGCGCGCTGCTCTCATACGATCCCGAGACGGGAAACGTTACAGAGCTTCCCGTACGGCCAAAGAACGATCATTTCATCTACCCGGTCTCAAACGAGGAATGGATCGCGTTTCTCGACGGCAGGGAGAAAGGCGGCGGCGAAATCTGCGCCTACAGATTCGGCAGATTCGACGTCGATCCGATAGTTATAAAGACTGTCTATACCGGTCAGCCGGAGCTTCGGCTTGACGGACATTATCTGTCGTGGATAGAACGCACGGGCACGAGCAGGGACAAGCTGTTCGTCTGCGATCTCGAAACGCAGGAGACGACCGTTATAGCCATGTTCACCTCTTCGTCGTTCGGCACCAGCGTTCCATATATGCACGACGGGACTCTTATATGGGCATCCGAAGGACTGCACCGCTATGAGGACGGAAGGATGTCCAGCGTGATAAAGCACATCGATCTGATGAGCTCAGGCATTAAGGATATCGACGTCGACTCGTACGTTCACGATCCCGAGTTTAACGGGAGGTATTTCGCATGGCTCGACGCTCATCACAGCGAAAACTCCAAGCTGTACGTCGGTGAGCTTTCCGAAGACGGCAAAATGAACGCAAGAGTGATCGCGGATTCCGTGGTCGATTTTGTGATGGACGATAAGTTCATTGCATACAGCGTCGACGAAGTCATCTACGTCTATCTTTTCAGCACCGGCAAGAGTTACCGGGTCACTCCCGAAAGGGAGCTCGCGCAGCTTCTCGGCGCTTCGGAGGGATACGTGATCTGGATGGACGTGACAACGAGAGAGAGGGACGTCCTCAAATACGCCAGAATACCGGCGGATTGATCGGAGCAGGATATGCCAAAGGATAAAACCAAGTTTGTATGCGGAGAATGCGGTCATGAAACCGCGAAGTGGTTCGGTCGCTGCCCTTCGTGCGGGAGCTGGAACACGCTTGTCGAGATGAGCGTTTCCGAGGCGCCGAAGCGCTTTGCCATGAGTTCGGGTCAGGGGGCCGTCAGGCTTTCCGGGGTCGACTGCAGGGACGCGTCGAGAACGAGTACGGGCATAGGCGAATTCGACCGGGTGCTCGGAGGCGGCATCGTTTCCGGATCCGTGATTCTTTTGGGAGGCGATCCCGGCATAGGCAAGAGCACGCTGCTCATGCAGGCGGCGAGCAATCTGCTCGAGAACGCCGCCGTGCTCTACGTTTCGGGAGAGGAATCAAAAGCGCAGCTCAAACTCCGTGCGGAACGCTGCGGCGTTTCGGGCGATCTTCTCGTAATGACTGAAACGAGCGTTGCCGCCGTAGAGAACGAGGTCGAAAGGACGAAACCGTCGTTCCTGATGATAGACAGTATCCAGACCATGGTCTGCACCGAAGTCGCTTCCGCCGCAGGATCCGTTACCCAGATCAGAGAGGTTACCGCGGCGCTTACGAGGATTGCCAAGATAAACGGATGCGCGGTGTTCATCGTCGGTCACGTGACCAAGGAGGGCGCTATCGCAGGGCCGAGGATGCTCGAGCATATGGTGGATACGGTCCTTTATTTCGAAGGCGACAGGCACGACTCGTTCCGCCTTCTGCGCGCAGTCAAGAACCGCTTCGGTTCAACGAACGAGATAGGCATTTTCGAGATGCGCGGCGACGGCATGGCCGAGGTCTCGGATCCGTCCATGATGTTCCTCTCCGGGAACAACGATACCGGATGCGCCGTGACCTGCATTATGGAGGGCAACAGGCCGATACTAGTGGAGGTCCAGTCCCTTCTTGCGTCGACCGTGTACGCAAACCCGCGCCGCATGGCTGCGGGCATGGATAATAACAGGCTGATGCTTCTTCTTGCGGTGCTTGAACGAAGAGCAGGAATAAGGACGGGTGAGAAGGACGTATATACGAATGCCGTCGGAGGCATAAGGGTCGATGATAGGGGCGCCGATCTCGCCGTGATTCTGGCGGTTGCCGGTTCCGTTCTTGACAAGCGGCTGCCGGAACGCACCGCGGTCATCGGAGAAGTCAGCCTGACGGGCGAGATACGTTCCTCTGACCGAATGCTGAATCGCGTGAACGAAGCCGTAAGGCGAGGTTATACGAACGTTATTGCGCCTTATTCCACAAGTCTGAAAGGTGTCGTGGACGCCAAACTCATCATTGTGAGGAATATTCGCGACGCAATATCCAAGCTCGTCTGAATCTCATATCCCGTAATATCCAGGTACCAGCTCTCTCCGACTCTTACCACTGTCGGCGAGAGCTCGGTTGTTTTATCTCCCGATTTGGTTTTTACGATCACTTTCAGCGTCAGCTTCCGCGCGTCTTCCGGTATCAAAGAATACCCTTGAGACGCATATCTGTCCCGGATATCGTCAAGTTCCGTCCCTTCGACGGCGTTTCGTTCCAAAACAGTATAAGAAATATCCGTCGGAGGCTCGATCCCCGACGATATACGCGGGATCAGCGCTCCGATGAGCGTTCTCATGACGCGCCCGTTTCCTTTTATCGTGTCGCGAAAACCTTCGATCGCCGCGGTTATCCTTTCAAGGCTCTCGGGGTGAAAGACCTTTCCGGCGTATTCTGCGTCGCCGGTCGTAAATAAGACTATAAGCGAGTCGATCGGATCGGTATCGTTCTCATCGTTCGAGGTTTCGGAGCTTTTATCGGTTCTTTTCAGAACCTCGGAAGCCGATCCCGTTCCGGGCTCCGGTATACCTGCGCCGCCGATCTTCGGATCGAGGGATCTCTTTCCGGAAAAGATAAGAGAAGCAAGTATCATACAACATATCAATGAAGATACGATCGAAGCAAGCATGGATACGAGGACGGTTTTTTTGCTGATATTGATCCCGCCAAAGTGCATATCACCTATACCTCCGATGAATTGATCGATGTTTATTATCGGCCGCGATCATGATTTGATGCGGTCAATTATCTGGATATCCGTGCATAAAATAGAAACGAAATAATATGATGCGGAGGCGCAGTATGGCAAATACAACTTTTTCGGAGCTTCGCCGCAAGGAGATAATCAACGTTTGCGACGGCGCGAGGCTCGGATGCATAAGCGATCTTGAGCTCGACGACTGCACCGGACAGATCACTGCGATAATAGTTCCTGGCCCGTCGCGCTTTCTCGGTCTTTTCAGAGGGAGCGAGGAGATAGTGATACCTTTTTGCAAAATACAGAAGATAGGGGACGACGTAATTCTCGTTCAGGCAGACGGCATATAAAAAACATATGGCAATTTCTCGGAACATGTGATACAATATCTTGTAAGAAACTGCAGAAAGGAAACCCTTTCGGGACCGATTTACTACCATGAAATGCAGATACTGCCAATGCACAGACAGCAGGGTCATCGATTCGAGACCTACGGAAGACGGTACCGCGATCCGCAGGAGGCGTGAGTGCACCAACTGCGGGAGGAGGTTCACTACCTACGAGAAGGTCGAGGAAATGCCTCTGATCGTCGTCAAGCGCGATGGGACGAGAGAACAGTTCGACAGCAGCAAGATATTGAGAGGCGTAAGGAAATCCTGCGAGAAGCGCCCCGTTTCCGCCGCCGCTATGGATGAGCTCGTGGAAGACGTCGAGAGGGAGATCAATAATTCTCTTGAGCAGGAAGTCACTACGATCAAGATCGGAGAGCTCGTAATGGCAAGACTTAAGTCGCTCGACGAGGTCGCGTACGTCCGTTTTGCCTCTGTTTACCGTTCTTTCAAGGATATTAATACCTTTATGGAGGAGCTCAAACTCCTTCTCGGTGAGCAGGATGCCCAATAACGCCGAAGAGATCCTCAATCGCACCGCGTCTGACGCGATACTCGTGGATTCGCACGGCGTCACTGCCGTTATGTCCCAAAGGCTTTTGAACGAGCCCGGCATACGGCATGCTTTTTCAACGCGTGTCGGCGGCGTCAGCAAGCCGCCTTTTGATTCGCTTAATCTCGGTACGAGCAGGGACGAGCCCATAGGGAATATCCTCGAGAATTACAGACTGTTTTCGGACGCGCTCGGTTTTTCATACAATAAGCTTGCGCTTGTGAGGCATGAACACGGAACGAAAGTACTGAGGATAGACCGGAACGACAAGGGAAGGGGGATCTACAGGGAGCCCTTTGATTATTCCGACGGCCTTGTTACGAACGACCCCGAGGTCACGCTCGTGACTTGCCATGCCGACTGCAGCGCTTTTTTCCTCTATGACAGAAGAAACAGAGCGATAGGATTGGCGCATGCAGGTTGGAAGGGAATGTTCGGCAGGATAGGGCAGAGGCTTGTCGAGAGAATGTGCATCGAGTTCGGCTCCGATCCCGGAGAACTCGTCTGCGCCGTAGGTCCCTGCATCTGCGAAAAATGCTTCCAGGTCGATAAGGAGCTCGGGATCGGATTTGCGCGTGAATTCGACTGCCCCGATATAACAAGGCCGGATCCGAACGATCCGGATAAAGGCTACGTCTCGCTCCATGCCGCAGCAGTGATCCAGCTCACGGACGCGGGCGTCGATCCTTCCAAAGTTTCGCTCATGAGGCTCTGTACTCTCGAGCAGAAGGACCTGTTCTATTCATATCGCCGCGACGGGAAAAACACCGGATCCATGGCCGCTTTCCTGACTCTTGAATAATTACAAACTAATAATTATACCGCGCCCTGCAGATACTGACCGAAAGTAACTGAAAGGCGCTTTTTTTATGAAGATCAGTTTGATGCTCCTCATCGTGTGCGCGATACTTGTAAACGGAGGGATAGGGCGCAGGACCCTATTACGGTCGGGGATCGATAGGAAGCACGCGCTGTTCTTTTTTCTGTGCGTTTATGCGCTCGGAGAACTGACGCTTTACCCATCCGACGATTCGGAAATATCGGCTGCGTGCATACTTGCGCCGGTATGGACGTTTGGTTTCGCGTACTCGGAAGGCTCCGGGATCAGGTGCAGACGACTCATTATCCCGATCTCGATCGTCTCCGGCGCATTATTCGGTCTTCCGAATAACGAGTTTCTGTCGGGAGCGTTGACAGTTATCACGTCGATACTGCTGGCGATCATCTTCGGAATACGCTTTGGGATCTCGGCAGGAGCCGGAATACCGGTGTTTTACTTCACGGCAAAATACGTTTATTCGATAGTATCGGAGGGATTCGGCAGTCTCGTCCTCGCTGAAAGCTGCCTGATCGTTCAGCTTGCGGCTATATCGTCCGCCTGTATAGGAACCGTCATATCAAACGCCTGCCGTACGCGCGTACGAGAAAAACTATACGACCGTACGATATAACGTAAAGACAGCCGTACGACCGTACTGCTTTGTTTTTCGACCGAAAACAAGTTTTTATCCCGTTTTGAATCGCTCATATAGTCCGACCGCTTCTCATACCCTTTACAAATTCCGGAAAGGAACGAACGCACTATGGAAACGGTTTTTGATCGCGCGCTTTTATCCGTACTGTCCGTTTTCCCAAAGAGGCTTGAAGAACCGACTGCCGAAGCCTGCAGGGGATACAACGCTGAAGAGATCCGGCTCAGGGTCGGAAGGCCGCCTCATATCGTTTTTTCAAACGGAGATAAGCTCCTGAAAGGTATCGTTTTTACCTCCGAGGATTCATCGGATATGATGGAAAGGCTCTGCAGACATTCCGTTTACGCACATGAAGACGAACTTACGCATGGGTTTTTGACTTTTTCAGGCGGAGTAAGGATCGGAATATGCGGCAGGCCTGTAATTATCAACGGCCGCATCGTGCGTTTTCAGAACGTCGGAAGCTTCAATATCAGGCTTCCGCATGAAGCCGTCGGATGCGCGGAGGGACTGATGGGCAGTTTTACGGAGCATTTCTATCCCGTATCATCGCTTGTCATAGCGCCGCCCGCAGGCGGAAAGACCACCCTTCTGCGAGATATTGTCAGATGCCTTTCCAACGGGATCGGGACTTCTCCTTTGAAAGTCTGCCTCGCCGACGAGAGAGGAGAGGTAGCCGGCTGCATAGACGGAACGCCCTCTTTTGAAATAGGGACAAGGACCGACGTAATGGAGCTTATGCCAAAGGCGGAGGCGATATCGATGTTCATCCGTACGATGAGTCCCGACGTTATCGCGACGGACGAGATAGGCGGAGCCTGCGATGCGGAAGCCGTTTCGGAAGCAGGCAAATGCGGCGTCACGATCATTGCGACGGCGCATGCATCCTCCGCAGAAGAGCTCTTTTCGCGCAGCTCTCTTAAAGCGGTGCTCGATACGGGAGTCTTCAAGAGAATACTGCTTTTGAGAAGACATGGGAATACGCTGAGGATATTCCCGGTAAAGACATGAGCGCGGGAAGACTGTCAGCCGCGGGGATATGCTTCGGTATCTGCGTGCTTTTCGGAAAAGTAAGGATAACGAGGTCGAGGCAGCAGGTCGAAGAGCTCGAGAAGCTCCTGGGAGATCTGAGGAGCGCTGAGAACTCCGTCAGGCTGGTCAGGCTTCCTCTCGGAGAGATCGTGAACGGGCTTCGGGAGAACGGAAGAAGCAAAAAACTGTGGTCGTCGGTATGCGCCGGGATGAGCTCGGGCCTTGATTTCGGGAGATCGGTCGCCTCTGCCGATACGCCTCCGGTCTCACCTGAAGCGGAAAAGATCTTTTCTGAGCTTTCATCTTTAGCCGTTTCAAACGACGCGGACGTTCTTGCAAAGCGGCTTTCTTCGGTCGCGGATAGGCTTGAGAACGAGCTTGAGACCGAGAGAAAAAACAGCCGCGAAAAGGAAAAGCTGACAAGCTCCCTGTCCGTTTTTGCGGGATTGGCAGCAGCTCTGTTGATACTATGACTTTATGCGAGGGGATATGGGGATCGAAGTGGTGTTCAGGATAGCCGGGATAGGGATCGCAGTCGCCGTGGCATGTCAGCTTTTGAAACAGTCCGGCAGGGATGATATCGCGATGATCACCGCGCTGGCCGGGCTGGTGATAGTTATTTCGATGACTCTGAGCCTGCTCGGTTCGCTGTTCGACAGCTTGAGGAGCATATTCGACCTCTATTGATGCATGGATATTTTCAGGATAGTCGGAATAGCGGCGGCAGCGGCGGTACTTGCGCTTACTGTAAAAAGCTACAGGCCCGAGCTTGGGATACAGACGGCGGCGGCAGGAGGCGCTTTGATACTTCTGCTCTGCATATCGCAGCTTACCGAGATATCCTCCGTGCTTAAAACGAGCCTTTTTGAGCTCGGTCTTGACGAAGATGCCGTGCTTCCGGTAATCAAGGTCGCGGGGATCGCGTGCGTTTCACAGATCGGCGCCGATATTTGCAGGGACGCAGGAGAGACCGCGTTAGCCTCCAAAACCGAACTGTGCGGAAGGATACTCATGGTGTCTGCAGCGCTGCCGACTCTGACAAAACTCGTAAAGCTGCTTTCGGGTCTGATCAATGAATACTTATAAACGGCTCTTTGCGGCGCTTCTATTGTGCATGCTCGTGCTGTCGGCTCATGGAGCTTCCGCTTCGGCGTATGAGCGCGAGGACGAACGCGGCGAGGAGCTGGAACGGCAGATCGAAGAACTTGATACCTCCTCGTGGGATGAATACGCAGAAGAGCTTAAGGCGTTTACGGAATATGATTTTGACTCGTTCGACGAGCTTTTGCTGAAGCTTTCGGACAACGGGACGGCGTTTTCGGCTTCGGGACTGTTCCAAACCCTGCTGGAGATACTCAAAGACGGACTGAAGGGTTCTTTCGGCACGATAGCTTTGCTTACGGCTGCGGCGCTTCTGACGTCGCTTTCGGGCATAGTGTCCGACGAAGGTCTGAGCAGGACGCTCGGGATGATGCTCGGGATCACTGCGCTGGTATCGGTTACAGGACTGCTTGCTTCGCTTGCGGGTACAGCGCACGGCGCGGTTTCGGAGACGGCGAGGCTATCCGAAAAGACGACTCCTTTGATGAGTACGCTGATGGTATCCCTCGGTGCGGAGACCTCAGCCGGGGTGCTGGCTCCGCAGTTCGCATTCCTTTCCGGGACCGTCGTAATGATCGTTGAAAAGGTCTTGCTTCCTTTGACGGCGGCCCAGGGGGTGATCGCGGCGGCGGACGCCGTTTCGGGCGACGCAAAGCTCGGAGGCGTCCTGAAACTTATAAAGAAGCTGATCAAATGGATCCTCGGGATCACGTCGACCGTTTACGTGGGCATAACGGCAGTACAGGGATTGACCGCGGCTTCACGCGACGGCGTTGCGATAAGGACGGCAAGATACGCGCTCGATAAGCTCGTACCGATAGCGGGAGGCATGGTCGGAAGCACCGCGGACAGCATAATGGGATGCGCACTTCTTTTGAGGAACGGCATAGGAACCGCGGCGATACTCGTTCTTCTGTCGAGGATGATAAAGCCCGCAGCGGTATTGATCGCGGGAGTTTTCATATTCAGGGCCGCGGAAGCGCTGTCCTCTCCTTCGGCAGATGAAAGGACGGTAAGGCTTTTGTCGAATGCGGCGGACTGCGCTTCGAACATGTTTGCCTGCGCCGCGGTTACGGGATCGCTCTACGCGTTGACCGTGTTCGTGATAATGGTTTCCGGCGGCATTGCCGCAGGTCTATGGTAGGAGATGAGCATGAAGACCTTGATCTTGAGAGCCGCTTCTATGGCGGTGATTTCGGCGGTATTACAGACGGTACTTCCCAAAAGTCCGCTCTTAAATACCGCGAAGCGATGTATCTGCGCCGTAAGGATCCTTTTGATACTCGAACCGGTGATCGGTCTGCTCGGACGGTAAGGTTTTTTTCAAAGGTATGCACGATGAACAAAAAACGCTCGGTCTGCATGGGCTTTGTCGAAAAGCTCCGCGACAATAAAAGACTCGAAACGGCTGTTTACGCAGGTCTTATATTGGTCGTTGTGATCATATTTGTATCAACGGGAGGAATATCATGCCCGTTTTACGCAGGGAAAGAGAACGCCGAAAAGGACTTGACCGGCGGCGCATCCTCCGCAGACGGCGGGGATCTTGAAAAAAAGCTCGAGGAGATCCTGTCGAGCATAAGCGGAGTCGGAAAGGTAAGCGTTATGATCACCTTCGAAAAGGGTGACGCGATCGTCCCCGCGGTCGAAAGCCAAACGTCCTTCAGTGAAGACGGCAGTTCGGAAAGCAGGAGCTCCGTTACAGTATCACAGAGCGGGAACCAGTCTCCCATAGCGCTTGCCGGCCCGTATCCGAGTATCAGAGGTGTGATAGTCGTTGCCGAGGGAGCTTCGGACATAAGGGTGAGATCTGAGCTGATGAACGCCGTTATGACCGTTCTCGAGACCGAAGCTTCGAGGATAAGCATATTTAAAATGCGTCAATAATTATTAACGGAGGTATAATATGGAAAAGATCAAAAAGAACAAGAGATTCGTCATCGTACTGGCGGCTGCGCTCCTGCTGCTCGGCGGAGCGGTGTGGCTGAACATCAAGCTCAACGGAAACAGCGCCGCTGACGTGCTCGGTCAGGACGCTTCTCCGAAGCCCACGGAAACCTCGAAGGAGACCATGGTGAACGTCTACAACGATTTCTTCAACTCCTTCAGGACGGAAAGAAGCGAGATCAGGGCGCAGGAGATCGATTATCTCAGATCGATCATCAACTCCGGAAAAGCGGATAAGGATACTCTTGCCGACGCTCAGACAAGGCTCATGGATCTCGTTGCGAAGATGGAGAAGGAATTCACGATCGAAAGCCAGATCCGCGGAAAGGGCTTTTCCGACGCTGCCGCGACCTATCAGGGGAACTCGGTCACCGTCGTGATCGACGGTGATGAACTGACCGACGAGGAGGTCGCGAAGATACTCGATATAGTTATGACCGAGACGGGACTTCCCGCTTCTGCGATCAAGATCTCGCTCGGAGCATAGGAGCAAAATCCCTGCGCGAGGTATATTAACACTTTACAAACGAGAAAATATTTGTTATAATTCCGATATCAAATACAGGAGGTCTATTTTCCATGGAAATGATCGACAACGAAGTTGTAACCGACATCAGCGTCACCGAAAACGGCAAGATAATCTTTGCTCCCGACGTTGTTGCTACGATAGCCGGCCTTGCGGCTGCCGAGGTCGAAGGCGTTTCCGGTCTTGCCGGCACCGTTATGGAAGGCATCACCGGCATTTTCAACAAGAAGAGCTTTACCAAGGGCGTTCATGTTGAGGTCGGTCAGGAGGAGACCGCCGTTGACTTAAATGTCAACGTCAAGTACGGTTACCGCATCCAGGACGTCTGCGCGAATATTCAGAAGCAGGTTAAGACCGCTATCGAGACCATGACCGCTCTTCGTGTCGTTGAAGTCAACATCGTGGTCCAGAGCGTAACCTTCGACGAACCCGACAAGAAAAAGGAGAAGGAAAAGCCCGAGATCGAGTCCAGAGTTAAATAATTCGGGATTCCTCATTTTCCAGGAAAGGGGTCACAAATGAAACCTCGTTTGATCGACAGATTGCTGCTCGCATTTCTGCTTCTCGTATTCATCGGTCTCATGGTCGTGATTATTCTCTGCGCGGTATTCGTATTCCCTGCAGAGAACGTGATCAAAGTCATTTCGACCGTGCTCGGCGAGGGGAAGGTCTATCTGTTTGCCAGGATCGGCATCGTCGCGGTCGCCGGCATACTTGCCATTATCGCAATCAAGCTGCTCTTCACGAGCGGAAAGCGCAAGGAGAAGGAGGAGTCGAACAACGCCGCTCTTCTCGTTGCCGATGAATACGGCACGGCTTACGTCAGCGCTGCTTCCATCGACAGCATGGCGCAGAAGTACATCAAGGCCAACAACCGCATTCGCGAATGTTCCAGCAAGGTTATTATCGCGCCGGACAGCTCGGTGAGCCTCACGCTTAAAGCCGTCGTACTGACCGACACGAACATTCCGGAGCTGAGCGAGACCGTCCGCAACGAGCTCAAGGAGTATATCGAGACGTATGCCGGAGTCAAGATCAGCCAGCTCTCGTTCATGGTCGTCAACACCTGTGCTCCGAACACCGCCGCAAGGATAAACTGATCGATCGTCTGATATGAGCAGAAAAGCCGCAAGAGAGATCGCCGTTAAGATGGCGTTTGAAAAACTGTTTGGCTGCGATGACACCTACGCGACCGTTTCCGAGATATCCGGTACGGAAGAAGAGCCTCTTCCCGAGGACGTTGATTTTGCCAACGGCATCGTTGACGGGATCTTTGAACACTCCGCGGAGATAGACGAGCTCATCGGGAACGCTTCGAAAGGGTGGCCTGTTGATCGTATGCCCAAAGTCGACCTATCGGTGCTGCGTGTGGCAGTTTACGAGCTTCTGTATGACAAGAAAGCTCCCAAGAAGGTCATTATCAACGAAGCGGTCAGGATCGCGACAAAATACGGAGGAGACGACTCTCCCCGTTTCGTAAACGGTATCCTCGGCACTGTTGCCGGATCTGACCGGAATCAATAAGATGGCAGAGCAGGTCTTTACCGTTTCAATGCTCAACGATTACGCGGATCGTTTGTTGAAAAACGATCCGCGTTTAAGGAGCATAAGGGTGTCCGGTGAAATCAGCGGCTTTAAGCAGCATTCATCCGGGCACCTCTATTTTAGCTTAAAAGACGCCGACGCCGTTGTCAACTGCGTCATGTTCAGATCCTATTCCGCCGCTTTGCGGTTTTCTCCGAAGGACGGCATGAAGGTCGTCGTCCGCGGCTCCGTCGAGGTCTATAAGCGCGACGGCAAGTTCCAGCTCAACGTCATGGCGATGCGTGACGAAGGCACCGGCGCTTTGTACGAGCGTTTTCTCGAACTGAAACAGAGACTCGGGGAAGAAGGAGTTTTCGATAACTCCCGCGACCTGCCGCTGCTCCCGCGAGTTATAGGCGTTGCGACGAGCGGGACGGGCGACGCGATAAACGATATCATCACCGTGTCGAGACGAAGATTCCCCCGAATGAACATACTGCTTGCTCCGTGCAGCGTTCAGGGCTCCGAAGCGCCGAAGGAGATAGCAGCGGCGATACGCGTGCTCGGGCGCGCCAAAGACGTCGACGTTATCATCGTCGGCCGCGGAGGAGGCAGCTTCGAGGATTTGAACTGCTTCAACGACGAGCTCGTCGCCCGGGCGATCGCAGGCTCGAAGATACCCGTAGTCAGCGCCGTCGGGCATGAAAACGATTATACCATTGCCGACTTTGCGGCGGATCATCGCGCGCCTACGCCTTCCGCCGCGGCGGAGATGTGCTGCCCGAGGTACGACGATCTCATGAACGGCGTCGTTCTTCTGAAGGAACGGGCGGAGGAGATCGCACGCGGATCTCTGCTTGAGGCAGGGAGCATGCTTGAAAAGCTCGAGTGTTCCGCGGCGATGGCGAATCCCCGTCACTCGGTCGAGCTGAGGAACGAGATGCTTTCGAGGTCGGCAGAAAAACTTGAGGCTCTTTGCGGAGTCAGGCTGAAAAGCTGTAAAGATCTGCTTTGCGGTGCCTCTAACAGGCTCGCGGCATTGGATCCCGACTCCGTTCTTAAAAGAGGATATTCCGTCGTTACCGATACCGACGGAAGGATAATACATACTGCAAACGAGCTTTCCGAAGGGAAGGACGTTTTGATCAGAATGACCGGCGGACGTGCTTCCGCTAAAGTGAGCGGGATAGAGCTCGAAGGATGACCATGGAAAAAGAGATCTCATACGAAGAAGCGTTTGAAAGGCTGAACGCCATCGTCGATCAGATGAGTTCGGTCTCGGTCCCTCTTGACGACCTTATCAGGCTGTATGAAGAGGGCATGGAACTCGCGAAATACTGCGAGAAGCTGCTCGCCGGTTACGAGGCGAGGCTTCGGGCTTATTCAAAACAGACCGTTTTGAACGAGATAGAAGCCGCTGATCGCGATACCGAGGAAGATCTATAACTATTTTTACAGGAGATCATTGAATGATCGAATACAATGAGCTTAAACTGCTTCCGGGGATCCTTTCTCCGGAGGACCTGAAAAAGCTCGACGAAAAGGAACTGAACGATCTGTCGGACGAGATACGCCGTTATCTTATCACCACTGTGTCGAGGAACTGCGGTCATCTTGCGTCCAATCTCGGCGTGGTGGAGCTTACCATAGCTCTTCACCGCGTCTTTGATTTTTCAAAAGACAGGATCGTTTTCGACGTCGGACATCAGAGCTACGTCCATAAACTGCTTACGGGAAGAGCGGAGAACTTCGGTACCCTTCGCAAACACGGCGGCGTTTCCGGGTTTCCCAAGACCTCCGAGAGCAAATACGACACTTTCAACACCGGACATTCGAGCACTTCGCTTTCCGCCGCGATAGGCATTATGCGCGCCGACGCGCTGAAGGGCGTCAAGCGTTCGGTAGTCGCTTTGATAGGCGACGGAGCGCTTACGGGAGGCATGGCGTATGAAGCCCTGGACGATATCGGGCAGAACAGGCTGCCTCTTATCGTCGTGCTCAACGACAACGAGATGTCGATATCCGGCAACGTCGGAGGACTCAGCCGTCATCTTGCGAAGCTCCGTTCGGCAAGAGGATACCGGAGCTTCAAGAGCGGCTTTTCAAGCGCTTTGAAGAAGATACCGCTTGTGGGAAAATGGACGAGCGCACGACTTGAAAGGCTGAAAAACAGGATAAAGTATTTCATTCTTCCGAACGTTTTGTTCGAGGAGCTCGGCTTTACCTATCTGGGCCCGATCGACGGCCATGATATTAAGAGCCTTACTATGGTCTTCGAGCATGCGAAGAAGATGGACAGGCCCGTCGTTATCCACGCCATCACGCGTAAGGGAAAGGGCTACGAACCCGCTGAGAAGGATCCCGAGAAATTCCACGGCATCGGCAAATTCGATGAAGAGACAGGGCGAAGCAAGTCGTCCTTCGGCAATTCCGCCGTCGTCGCCGAAGAGCTTTGCCTTATGGCCGACGAGGACCGCGATATAGTCGCAATAACCGCGGCTATGGCTTCCGGGACGGGTCTCGACGCATTTAAGGAAAAACACCCTTCGAGGTTCTTCGACGTAGGCATAGCCGAGCAGCATGCGGTCACTATGGCGGCAGGTATGGCAATAGCCGGAGCAAAACCGGTGTTCTGTGTTTATTCTTCGTTCCTGCAGCGTGGCTTCGATCAGCTTCTGCACGACGTTTGTCTGCAAAATCTTAAAGTCGTCTTCGGCATCGACCGCGCCGGACTCGTTGGCGCCGACGGCGAGACGCATCACGGCATCTACGACATTTCGTATCTGATGACCCTTCCGAACATGAAGATACTCTCGCCGTCTTCTAAGGACGAGCTCCGGGCTTGTATAAGATGGGCGGTCGAGGAATGCGATTCTCCATGTGCGGTCAGGTACAACAGGGGCGTGCTGTTCGACAGACCCATTGCCGCCGATCTGCCTCTCCACAGATGGGAGTGCATCAAGCCCTTCCGCAGCGTATGCGTTATCGCGACCGGCAGGATGGTCGAATCCGCGATCAGGGTCTGTTCGGATCTGAACGTCGGCTTGTATAACGCGAGGATGATCCGTCCGATGGATCTCGAAACGCTTGACGGGCTCTCTCGAGCTCACTGTCTTATCACGATAGAGGACGGGATCGTTACCGACGGCTTCGGCACGCAGGTAGCGGCATATATGAACTCCAAAGGCTACGGCACGAGGGTCGTTGCGCTCGGCGTTCCGAACAGGATAATCGAACAGGGAACCGTTGCCGAGCAGGATGAGGAGTGCGGACTCAGCGACGAGAAGCTGAGGAGCGCCGTTATGGATAACATGGGAGGGCTTTATGCCAAAGAGAGCTGACGTTCTGCTCGTCGATCTCGGGCTCGCGCAAAGCCGGGAGAGAGCAAAGGCCCTTATAATGGAAGGCGTCGTCTACTTCGGCGAGGTAAAGGTCGCCAAGGCTTCCGACAGCTTCCCGGACGGCGCGGTGCTGACGGTCAGAGAGGATCCGGTCCCGTTCGTATCGAGAGGCGGATTAAAGCTCAACAAAGCGATACGCAAGTACGTTATCGACCTGAGCGGTCTTGTATGCCTTGACGTCGGAGCGTCGACGGGCGGGTTTACGGACTGCATGCTCCAAAACGGCGCAGCTCACGTCTATGCCGTCGACGTCGGCTACGGTCAGCTCGACTGGAAACTCAGGAACGATCCGCGCGTTTCGTGCATGGAGCGCCGGAACGCGAGGCTCATGGAACCGGCATGGTTCGATCTTGTGCCTTCTTTCGCCTCATGCGACGTTTCGTTTATTTCGATCAAGCTCATACTTCCGAGGATATTCGAATGTCTGTCTGAAGATGGGGAAGCCGTCGTTCTCGTTAAGCCTCAGTTTGAGGCAGGACGCGGAAAGATAGGCAAAAACGGCGTCGTCCGCGACGAGCAAACTCATTATGAAGTCCTTAAGGACTCCGCCGAATTTGCGGTAAGCTGCGGTTTTTCGATAAAGGAGCTCGATTATTCCCCGATAACCGGCCCGAAAGGCAATATCGAATACCTCATGCTTCTTTCGAAGAGACCTTCGGAACGGGAAATCGATATAATCGAGACCGCGAAAAACGTCGTATCGCTTTCGCACCGCGAGCTTTCGTGATATAATCGTTATATGTATCTGATCTTTTACGCAAATCATAATAAAGCCGACGCGTTCGAGCTCATGCAGACCCTCAGAGAAGCTTCTCGGGAAATGGGCTTCGATAGCTGCGCTCTCAACGACGAAAGCCTTTTTGCCGTATTATCGCAGGATATCTGGGAAAAGGCTTTCTGCGTTGTTTCCGTCGGGGGAGACGGAACCATACTGCGTGCCGCTTCTGCCGCCGCATCCCACGGCAAGCCCGTCCTCGGCGTAAACATGGGCAGGATAGGTTTCTTCAGCGAGATCGGCGCGGAGGGCTTTGACAAAGCCCTTACAAATCTTCTGAGCGGGGAATACTTCATTGAATGCTCTTCGATGCTCGGATGCGAGCTCAACGGAGAGTATCTCGGCGATTGCCTCAACGACTTCGTAATACACAGGCAGGAGCTTTCCTCGATTACGCACCTTGATCTTGAAGTCGACGGGGACGGTATAGGCGACGTAATGTCTGACGGGCTGATCATCGGGACGCCCTCCGGATCGACTGCTTATACGATGTCCGCCGGCGGGCCTGTCGTCGCTCCAAAGCTTGACTGCGTGCTCGTGACTCCGATCTGTCCGCATTCGCTTACCGTCAGGCCCATCGTAGCTTCCGCGGCTTCGACTGTGAAGGTCAGGCTGAAATGCACGTGCAGGCTCAATATGGACGGAAGGGATCTCAAGGTCCTGCGTCCGGGCGACGAGCTGATTTTCAGACAATCCGAAACGAAAGCCCGGTTCATACGCTTTGAAAAGAGGAACGTATTCAAGCTGATCAGAGAGAAGTTGAAATAATATGCTTGAAAGGCTGATAATCGAAAACGTGGCTTTGATCGATCGGCTCGACCTTGAATTGGGGCGCGGCTTTACCGTGCTCACGGGCGAGACCGGCGCCGGCAAGTCCATTATTATCGACGGCATCAATCTGGTACTCGGGGGCCGAGGTTCGAGGGAGCTGATCTCATACGGCAAACAGAGATGCCGCGTTGAAGCGGTTTTCGGCATTTCCGATTCTCCCGCGGTCTTCGAAAAGCTGAACGAGATGGGACTCGGATCGGATGACGGAGATCTCACGATAATGCGCGAGCTTTCCGTAAACGGCAAGAGCCTTTGCCGAGTGAACGGCGTCGTGATACCGCTTTCATCATTAAAGCCCATAACGGATCTGCTCGTCGACGTTCACGGTCAGCACGAGCATCAATCCCTTCTTGACGAAAAGAACCATGTCGGAGTGATCGACAGTTATTCATCCGACGAGATCGAACCGCTCGTCCGCGAAGTGAACGCCGTATATGCCGAGTATTCCGCGGTCTGTTCAAAGCTCAGCTCGGGTTTCCTTTCGGAGACCGAAAGAGAGCGAAGGATCGACATACTGAAATATCAGATCAACGAGATCGAAAGCGCGAGTATAAAAGCGGATGAGGAAAACGTCATCAAGGAGGAGCTCAACGTTCTTTCGAACGCCGAGAAGATAGCTAACAGCATTAACTCCGCTTCCCGTTCGCTGAACGGGGACAGCGGAGCGGTTAGCCTTCTCAGGAGATCCGCCGACGAGCTCGCTTCGATATCCGGTTTCTCGTCGAAGCTCAACGAGATATGGTCGAGGATAAACGATCTGAGCTATGAGCTTGAAGACGCGTCGTATTCCGTCAGGGACATGAGCATGGAAGTCGAGTTCGATCCGAAACGGATCGACGAGCTTGAAACGAGGCTCGACGCGCTGGATTCCTTGAAGCATAAATACGGTCCGTCGCTTTCGGACGTTATTTCGTTTGCGGACAGAGCCGCGAAGGAACTTGACGAGCTCACCGGGGACGCAAGGACCAGGGAGATACTGACCGAGAAGAAAGCCGGACTTTTGGACGCATATAGGCGTTTGGCCGAAAAACTGACTGACGCAAGGAAAAAATCGGCAGAGAAGCTGTGCGCGCTCGCCGAGGAAGAACTCAAAGCCCTCGGCATGAAAAAAGCTCGGTTGTCCGCTGAGTTTGCTTCGATAGACGACGAACCTCATGAAGGTGGTTCGGATCAGGTCTGCCTGCTCTTATCCGCGAACGAGGGCGAACCGCTGAAGCCTCTGTCGAAGGTCGCTTCGGGAGGAGAGCTTTCGAGGATCATGCTCGCTCTCAAGACGGTCATCACCGACGCGGACGGGATCCCGACTCTGATCTTCGACGAGGTGGACACCGGGATAAGCGGTACGACTGCCAACACGGTCGGTCTTCGGATGAAACGCATTGCCAAGAAACACCAGGTGCTCTGCGTGACCCATCTCCCGCAGATAGCCGCATTCGGCAGCGATCACTTCTGCGTTTCAAAACATGAAGAGGACGGCAGGACGGTAACGACAGTCAAAAGGCTCGAGCGGAACGAAAGGGCTCTCGAGCTTGCAAGGATCATGGGCGCTTCCGAGGGCGGCTCATTCGCCGTCAGCCATGCCGAAGAACTGCTCGACAGGGCTGAACGCGCCGAATAAAAACAGAATACCGATCCGTAATCGGTCAAGAATAAGACATTATTATCATGAACGGACGGATCGGATATGAAAAAGATATCTTACGGCTTAATTCCTTTATCGGGCAGCCTGCTCAAAAAAACCGCTTCGGTTTTGTTCGCTTTTCTGCTTGCAGCATTCAACTTCGGCGGAATGATGACCTGCATCAGAAACGCGCCTGACGCCGTATACGCTGAAAGCGAATACGGGATCGCCGAAAAACTCGCATGCGTTTTTCCGAATAAAGGATTGAGCGTTACTGCCGAGAGCCCGGGAGGCGATACGCTTTATCCGAAAGCTTTGGCTCTCAAGCTCTTTGGCTTGATCACTCTTAGGAAGATCCCCGCTTACGTTGAGGATAGGCGCGTTCTGTTCCCCGGAGGTCAAGCGGTCGGCATCAGCATTTATACCGAAGGCGTGCTCGTCGTCGGCATATCGGGATTCAGATCGCATTCGGGCGAGTACGTATGCCCTGCTCAGAACGCCGGTATCAAGGCGGGAGACGTTATACTTTCCGTAAACGGAGTTCCCGTCTCTTCCTCCGAAGAGCTGAAGGGCATGCTCCCGCCGGGAGCCGGGACCGTGCGGATACTTTTGGAAAGATCCGGCGCAAGGATCGAAACCGAGCTGCGGCCTGAGATATCCGAAAACGGCGATCCGCGTATCGGCGCCTGGGTCAGGGACAGTACGGTCGGAGTCGGAACGCTTTCGTACTACGATCCAAAAGACGGTTCGTTTGCCGCATTGGGTCATCCGGTCACCGACGCGGATACGGGATCTCTTTTGAAGGTCAAGGACGGCAGATTGGTCTTTGCGGATATCATCGGAGTGACCAAAGGCAGAAGAGGCGCTCCCGGCGAGCTTCACGGAACTTTCGACAGCTCGAGCTTTCCGCTCGGAGAGATAGATCTCAATACAGAACTCGGTATTTTCGGCAGGCTTTTCTCTGAAGCCATGCCCTTCCTCGGAGGAGACGGGGCAGAGATCGCATTTCCGGACGAAGTGCATATCGGAGACGCTTATCTCATTACTTCCGCCGACGGTTCCCTTAAGATTTATTCGTGCAGGATCGTAAGGACCGGAAGGCAGAAAGAGCCGGCTCCGAAGGGACTCGTTATCGAGATCACCGATCCCGGGCTTATAGAGCTCACGGGAGGTATCGTTCAGGGAATGAGCGGGAGCCCCGTTATACAGGACGGAAGGCTCGCTGGAGTTATCACGCACGTTCTCGTCAACGACCCCACAAAGGGGTACGGCGCGTACGCGTATTGGATGATCGACAGAAACGGAGGCTGAAATGGATCTTCCAGAGCATATAGAAACAATCAGATGCACCATACTCGGAAACGAGACCGGATATTGGGAAGAGGTGTGCGGGTATCTTAACGCCATGCGCAGGACCATTGTTACGTATGCTCATACGAAGCCCGATCTTATCGGTCTTGTTTACGACTTCGAGCCCATGCTCATACTCATGGAGCTGACTCCCGAGAATATCGGCATAATCAATTACGTTTCCTATCTTCACCGTTACAGACAGGCATTCAGCATCGGAATGTGCGAAGAAAACCTCAAGGGCTTCAAACAGCTTGAAAAGTATTTCCTTGTTTCGACCGTTCTTATGAAAAAGGAGACCGTACGCGACGACGCTATGTCTATAATGAGGAAGTTCAAGAGGAATTACAGATACGGGATCAATCTGAGATCGCTCACCGACAAGATGCCTATATCAAACGATATCTGCTGGCATGATTATTCGTGGGACGACCGCTTCACAAGGGAGTTCATCTCCGAGAAGCTGGACAGGCTCGGCGTCAGGAAAGAGCTCGAAGGTCACAAGTATCTTATCGCGGCGATAGCTATGAACTACGCCATGCGTTCCGTCCCGGAACCCGTGAAGCTTTACTCCAGGATCGCGGAGTATTACGACACGACTCCCGCCGCTGTGGAGAAAGCGATACGCTATGCGATCGAGACCGCGTGGATAGTCGGCGACATTGATTATCAGCATATGATATTCGGTATGACTATCGACGAGGAGAAGGGTAAACCCACCAATTCGGAATTCATTGCGAGGCTGGCCCTCGATGATTATTGGAAACAGTAAAACGATCATTTGACAGAAAAGGAGCACGCTGATACTATGAAAAAAAGGGCGACTATAATCGTGTTGGACAGCGTCGGCATCGGATGTCTTCCGGACGCAGCTGAGTTCGGAGACGAAGGCGCGCATACTCTCGGACATATCTTCGAGAAGAGAGGCATGGATATTCCGAATCTGCTTTCGCTCGGCCTGGGTAATATCGAGGGCTCAAGGCTCCCGGCTTCCGCAGAGCCTAAGGCCGCTTACGGCAGGGCGATGGAGATCACCAAGGCCAAGGATACAACGAGCGGACATTGGGAGATGGCGGGTTTCCCGATGAACGTTCCTTTCAGGACCTACCCCAAAGGCTTCCCGCGCGATCTTCTTGACGAGT